>Ga0209489_100618_pt1 | contig 68983 bp, 23 predicted proteins | sample SiratrowhiteBW_FD_187527 | JGI IMG/M metagenome (GOLD analysis project Ga0209489, IMG submission 187527) | Root nodule microbial communities of legume samples collected from California, USA - Siratro white BW (SPAdes) (version 2) | ecosystem: Host-associated > Plants > Roots > Nodule | place... | reverse complement strand
AAAAAAAAAAAAAAAAAAAAAAAAAAAAAAAAAAAAAAAAAAAAAAAAAAAAAAAAAAAAAAACCAACAACCTTATGAAACTAGTTCCAAATTATGTCAACGTACATGCTTTTAGTTAACATAAAAAAAAAAAATCGACAAAACACTAATAAACTTTGACAAAAATTAACATCAAATAAGATGGATTAAAAAAATAATCAATATTAATGTTTTCTAATTATGAAATTTTTTTTGATATCAAATGTTTTTTTACATTTCGTAGTAACAAAATAGTTTATCCAAAATTATTATTTCAATAAATTTAAATCATCAATTTATTTGAACAGTAAAAAATTTAAAATATATCGATTTAAATATAATGTATTCGAATGAATTTATTGTTAAAATAAGGTCCATTGAGTTGTTAGTTATATTAAATACCTTCACATTGTATTTTTTAAAATTTAACATGTTCTCAATTATAAGTGGAGAAAATAGAATAACAAAATAATCTATCTCAATCAAAAATATATATAAGTAAAGAGAGGAGGAAGTTGCATCAATATATGTTAAGATGAAAAAGAGAGAAACAGCAAAGTTCGTATAAAATTGGATGAAAAACAAGTACATAAATCAAACCAAATAACAAAATTTTCAAATAAAGCTTTATTATAAGACTTATAACTTTGAAATATCATAGAACAAGATTCTCATTTGTCTTCCTAAATCTCTTAGACTCTACTTTCACAGAGACAAGAAGATAGCAAAACCCTCTCTTTCGTCATGGTGTTTTAGGGGTCATTTCTCAGTAACATTACTTTATGATCATTATTTACCTTCATTTATATTAAAGGTATGAATATATGTTGTTGGCCTTTATTTCTATTCAGCTAACTGATCATTTATTTAAATTTTAATTCGACCAAAATCAAGATTCAAAATATACGAGATAAGATTAGTTTAATTTGGTTTTTAACTTAGTATATTAATTTTGATATTATGAATAATTAAATATAGTTGAATAAAAACATATACTTAAACTAAAATATATTTTATAAATTTAGAAAATAATATCACATCATTTATAAATTTAGAAAACATCCTTGTTTGTAGCTGTCACTCTTTAATTGATTTTTTTCTTTTGTGAGAGTATTTTTAGGAGTTATTTTTAACATGTACTTTTCAATATATTTATTATTTATAGTATCTCCGTTTCTAATTTGTATTTCAATATATTTAAAAGAAACTATCAATAATCAATAATATTATTGTATATAGCTCACATAATCCATAATATTGGCTTAGTAATGATATAATTTTCGACGTTTGGTATTTAATTACTTGTTAATGATTTAATTAATTGGACCCTCATCTGTTCATACATGTAGATCTATTTTTCATGGATACCAGTTGAAATTATCCATTTTCTACTGTTAATGATGGATTTTATTTGCATGTTTGTAACGTTTATTATTTTAGTTAAACTGAGCGTTGAGATCATGAGCATAGAGAATGGATACCTATTAAATTTAACAAGTTACCTATATGTTTATTTTTATTTTTATTTTTGAGTGAACATGTTTTTGGTTCTTTAGTTTTTAAAAAAATAAAATCTAAATTCTAAAAAGACGAAAATTTGAATGAAATAAAAATAAACTTTTGTCTTATATTTATATATTTTTAATTTTTTTTACCCATTTAAAATGTATCTTTAAATAGAACTAAGTCTTACATATAATGTTTTAAAATAAGCTTTGTTGCAAAATAGAACACTCAAGTATAAGGTTTTACAACCACATGCAAGGGTGTAATCCTAAAATAAAACATAGCCAGATTCTACTAAAGTGGCATGATGAGAATGACATGAAGATAAATTGGACAATAAATAAAATAGGAGAGATGAGCAAGAAGAAAATGAAATTAACCTCAACACATATTTCATATTTAATAACATTGCATTAAGACATTCTCCTGATTATGAGAAACTTATTATAATAAATTATAAATTAACTATTATATTGGCTACTCACAATGTAAGAGTTGCTTCCTTTAAAATTATCCAAACTTATTATATGTATTAAATCTCAATAATTATACTGTTAGTTTAGCTATGTACTCTCAATAATTATGCTATGTATTATTATGAATAAAATAATTTTCCCTTTTCTTTTCCACTGTATAGATATTTTCGGATTATTTTGAAATGTGGTGATACTCAGATAATATTAGATGGAGAGAAAAAATATTTTAAGAAAATAATTATTTTTTATGCTATTTCAGAGGAGACGCGTGTTTTTTTTTAATTCAAAATGTTTTATTAAAAGTATATGATTTTTTTTTTTCAATTTAATTCAAATACAATAGTAGTTTAAATTTTCGTATATTATAATATTTAATTATATATTTATCTTATGCTTAAAATATCAATTTTGTATAAAATTTATTTGAAATTTATATCAAGAATATATTTTTATTAACTGACAATAAAAAATATATATTAAAAAAAGACTATTTAATCACATATAATTCTAAAATAAAACACAACGCAGTTACACTAAAGTGACCTGATGACGAGTGGTAGAAATGATAAGAAGATAAATTGGACAACAGATGCGGAAGAAGATGATGAAATTAACATTAATACATAATTCATATTTAATAACATCTTATTAAGATAGTTTAAAACTCACTTGACATAAAAAGTAAGGTAACGAGATTCTCGTAAATACGAGAGAGTTATTATATTAGTTATAAATTAATTAGGATATTAGGTAATGAGTTGCTTCCTTTTTTAAATTACCCAAAATTATATGTATGAACTCTCAATAGTTATACTATTACTTTAAGTATGCACTCTCAATAATTATACTATATATTACTATGAATAAAATTATTATTTTTCTTCTCCACTCTATAGATATTTTTGGATTATTGTGGAATGTGATAATACTCAGAAAAATATATAGATGAAGAGAAAAAAATATTTTAAAGAAATAATTATTTTTATGCTATTTTAGAGGAGAAGTGTTCTTTTTTTTTTTAATTTAAACAATGTATTATTTAAAAGGAATCTTTCTCAATTGATTCAAAGTAGTTTAAATTTTCGTACACTATCATTTAATTATATATTTATCTATGCTTAAAAATATCAATTCTGTATAAAATGTATTAAAAGTTTGCATTAGAATATTTTTTTTATTAACTGACAATAATGATATATATCAAACACGCTCTATGTTGCTACTTTAAAGAAATGAATCCATAATTAAGTAAAAATTAGAATTATCATGGCTGTATTAAAATCTCTAAATAATACTTTTGAGTGGAACACAATAGCAAGGCCCATGTGAAACATGTACACCCACAGACCACTCACCACCTTTTAGTCAACCACTGCATTACATTAGGGAAGCCAATAAAAACGTTTGACTCAAGCATATATTATAAAAATAAAACGTGACAAACGATATTTTTTCAATTAGTATAAAAAAATGTTAATTTTATTCTATGTTATCCTCCATACTAACTTTTTTAATATGAATTTCAATTTGATATATATCTGTATATGTAGAGAGAAAGAGAGAGAAAAGGAGAGAAAGAAGAGAGTATTTTTGGATGATATTAATCATCAATAATTTACATTAATTTTTTAAAATATATTATGACTTAAAGATAACATAATTTTGTTTATAAGACCTACATGTTTTTTTTTATTTTAATTTTGATAATACATAATATGATTTACTAATAAAATTTACCTATCTCACACTATTATAAAAAAGTTTCTCTTCCCTGACTTATATTTGTGCTATTATTTAAAATAAAACAATAATGTTACAATTAATTATTTTAAGGTTATATACTTTCCATGAAAAATATGATATATTATAACTAGTCACAGTTTATTTATTTTTCTTTTACTTCTTACATTCAATTTAAAATAGTAACACGTTATTTAATCCCTCAGGTGAATCTAATTTGAAGATATAAAGGTTAAAATATTATTTATGTCGTATTCCTCCCCCAAGTTACTCTCTTTCACCATTAATAAAAAAAAATTGTATTTGCACATGAAAAATAATATTATTTTTTTCATTGTGTATTTACAATAATAAATAAGCAAATAATTATTGTTATTATTAAAATTGTAAATAAAAAGCAGAGGAGGAAATGGTGTAGTGGACGGAGAAGAAACGACACCGTCCAAGGCATACATGCGGCTACGAAGGCCTCTTAAAGGAAGTCCACATTCCGAGGGCCCTACGACGATGACCACTTGCTCTCTCAGACTCTCACATATAAATCCACGACGCTTTCTGAAATGGAAAATAGCGTTATCTCTTTCAAAGCCCCAAAATCCTCTTTTGTGAGCTCAGATTAATCTGTGCTCACACAATGGCTTGCACGCTCGCTGATTCATTGCTCCTATTCAAGGTTTTCTATTCTTCTTCCTTTTTCTCTTGAGCGTGTTTCAACTCTCATGCAAATGTTACTCTTATTACGGTTTCATTTTTCAGGGCTCTTTTCAGAAACCAATTCGCAGGAGAGACATTGCTGCTCACTACTCCCCAGGTATGCACCTTCTTCCCTCACCGTAATTCAATTTACTGCTCCTTGTCGCAATTTAACCTCAAGATATTGGAAATGGACCTATTCGGTGATAAGATATTAAGAACAATCATCACAAATCGGTTAATAGTTAGTTACCGTTACCTGGTGGTGTCACTGATCAGTATCACTTAGTCATGAAATTTGAGAGTTATCCTTTGATAAGCTGGCCTGGAGTCTGTAAGGTGCCGTATGTTTAACTTTTAATAGGCATGAACTTGAATGGTGTGTGGAATGGGTGCATTTAAGTAGTTATTTATCATTCTTCTTCCACAGGCATATTTAGTTTAAACAGTGATGGGCTTATCCGGAAAGGGTTCAGGCGTCAAAGGAGTTTTGTTAGTAGGAATAAGGTTACTGTTGTACGTGCTGTGGCAGTTCCAGTACAACAACCAGCTCCTGTGGAAAGTGTGGAGTATAGAAAACAACTGGCTGAAGACTACGGTTTCAGGCAAATTGGAGAGCTGCTTCCAAATGATGTTACTTTAAAGGATGTCATCAATTCCCTTCCTAAGGAGGTGCCTTATTATTGTTATTATTATTATTGTGTTATTATTATTATTATTTAGATCGATGTCATGTTTCATAGCAGCATCATTGAACAGGACTTTTGTGTTTAATTGTAGTATGCGGAGTCACCTCTTAAATACTTTATGTTTTTCAGTGAAATATTTGTTCATGCGCTTAAAATAGCATTTATTGTGGCATGTAAGTTTATGATAAAACATAAATAACAGCAGTGATATTTTCTGCACATTATGAGAAAGATAAACTGTCTTACATTTCTTGCAGGTCTTTGAGATTGATGATGTGAAATCATGGAAATCTGTTTTGATATCTGTCACTTCTTATGCATTGGGGATCTTCATGATTTCCAAAGCTCCCTGGTATCTTCTTCCTCTGGCTTGGGCATGGACTGGGACTGCAGTAACTGGGGTTAGTTATAATTGTATTTCTTTCTGGTATCTCAGATCCTTCTCAATCATATCTCTCGAGAACTTGGCCAAAATTTTTGTTTATGTTTTGTAATTCCTCTTTCCTTTTTTGTCATACAGTTCTTTGTTATAGGACATGATTGTGCTCACAAATCATTTTCATCCAACAAATTGGTTGAAGACATTGTTGGAACCCTGGCTTTTTTGCCACTCATTTATCCATATGAGCCATGGCGATTTAAGCATGACAGACATCATGCAAAAACAAACATGTAAGCAGTTTGTGTTTCTTTCTATTTTGTATTTTTTTATTTTCCAAGTGCTTCTTGTATGTATACTGTTGAGGGAATGATTAATATTTTTATTTAACATGCAGTTGAAAACATGTGTTTTTAGTCCTCAAATCCGCCCTTGTAAATTTATGAGTAGGTTAGTCAAGGAAAAATATATTTTCTACTTAAAAGTGATAGTGGGATAATGCAGCATTCTGTACATAGTTATTTTTGCAGTATACATTCACACTCTCTGCCCCAGATTAAGTCAAAGTTAGATGACACCAATACTGAAAGGATAAAATACAGGCTATATATGACATGCATAATGCACTGTAAGAGACATAATGGTAACATCATGTTATGGATAAAATCCTGCACCTTGGTTTATTTACAGGATGCACACGTATGCATTATTGAAACTCCTCTGTCTCTGACAGATAGACCTTGGAAAGTTTATATCTGAAGGGATAAGAAGCAAACTGAGATTCAGTAGGCCAAAATTATTAGTGTTTGTGTTATAATTGTATCTTCAGGCAACTATTTAGGCAGTTATGGATCTGAATTCTTACTTTTGTGCAGTATTCCTGTCTTAATGCGGTTAAATGGTTTGATAGTGTGTGATGCCTTACGTGTATGGGGCTTGGGGTGGTCATATTCATAGGATAGTTTTACTAATTGCTGTATGTCGAAGGAGGAAACTCCTTGCTGAAGGAAAACCATCTATTGTCTGTCCTGTACGGTGATCCTGGCCTAAAACTAGAAAGTTTCCAGTACTAAATACATAATTCAGTGTCTTATTTCTGAGTTTAACTGCCTCACGCAGAATCAATAGCTTCACTGTTTCATTACTTTCATTTAACTGTAAGCCATTTGTAATGCTACAGGCTGTCCGAAGATACTGCTTGGCACCCTGTTTTGAAGGACGAGTTTGAATCTTCTCCCCTTTTGAGGAAAGCAATAATATATGGATATGGTCCATTTCGATGTTGGATGTCTATAGCTCACTGGTATAAGCTTATAATGAAATCATTTTTCATTTATGGCTTGAAATATCTTTGTGCAGTTCCTAAAGTACTGCTTCATTAGCTAAAAGTGCCTTGATTTCGTATTTAATTACCTTTAGTTTCAAATTAAATCTTGATATGTGGGTGCATTCTAACTCAGGTTAATGTGGCACTTTGATTTGAAGAAGTTCAGACCAAGTGAATTAAAGAGGGTGAAGATAAGTTTAGCGTGTGTTTTTTCCTTCATAGCAATTGGGTGGCCATTAATTATTTACAAAACAGGAATCATGGGATGGATAAAATTCTGGTTGATGCCATGGTTGGGCTATCACTTCTGGGTAATTTCAATTCTATATTGCAAATTCATTCTTTTTTCACCACTGTTGGCTCCATTATTTTTTTTTTTTTTTTTTTTTTTTTTGGATAGATAGTAATGACTTGCCGCATATTTAGCTAGGGTATTGTTGAAACCATTTTTAATAATTTGTAAGTAGGTTAAACTTTTCCATTTATGTTTTGCGTTGGTGTTAGTTAAGCAAACTCCACGTATGGTCTTATTGTCAGCTCGAAGCCTGAAGATGGAAGGCTTTAGGTCTTCGGCAGCCAATGTAAAACTTGTTGAATCTTTAACGTATGTCATATAATTGATTTAGCCAGCCTCACTTATATATGATAAGCTTTTTGTTGCAGTTCTGCTGGTGTTAGTTGGCAGTTAGTGCTAAACTTGAATTCGGATATAAAACAACGCGTAACCTTATGTTTGGGGACTGAAAAAATACCAGACTATACCTGATTGTAATTGTATGCTGCCAGAAAACTAGGCCAATATCATAGTTTTAGACTTATATTATAGCCGGGGATTGATGGGATCGTGGGAGAGGGTCCAGTAAGGACCTGGCCTTCTAATCATGGGTCTACACTTATATTTTCTATTATATTATGCAAATGAAAAATTGCATGTGCAGTTTCTGACTTTGTATTTAATTGATTGGAATGTTAATTACGGGTTGTTATTCTTAAAGTAAGAGATCTTAATAAAGTATAAGTTTTAAAAGAAGTCTGTAATATTCACGTCAGTGAAGAAGATAGATTTTCAGTATAACTCGGATGAGCATGCAGTATATTAGAATATTGAACAACACACCATCAGTGCCTATTCGACCAAGTAAAATGGAGCTTGGTTCCTGTTAACGAAAATTTGAGTTTCAAGTATTGTTAATGAGAAAAAAAGGGGGCACTAGGAGAGCTTTGTCTCCTTAAATTGTTCTACTTGACTCAACTGAACTTGGTTAAGGTCCAGTGTCACTTTTGGATACTGAGTGTCTAAGACAAAAGAAACGAAGGTATTACACAACTCAAGGCCAATGAATGATAATATTTAATTAATAGTCAGAGTATAAAATCAACTTCCCCTTCAGTGAAATATTTTACAACGATTTAATTGTGGGTGAATTTCTTGATATAATTAATACTGTTGCCATGTATCTTTAGAGTTAAAAGTTATAATTATAAGAAGAGTCTCACTATGTATTTATTTTGCTGGCGATCACAGATGAGTACGTTTACCATGGTTCATCATACTGCACCGCATATTCCATTCAGAAACGCAGAAGAGTGGAATGCTGCACAAGCACAGCTTAGTGGAACTGTTCATTGTGATTACCCTAAATGGTAATGGATTCTTTTTACTTCTTTCTTTAGAAATGTTCGTTTTTCTGGCCTATAAATTTACACATGGAGGTGGAATATACCGCATAATTGATGAGTTACTGCTGAATGCTTTTATTTCATTACTTATCTGAATATGACTATTCTTTGATTCTGTGAATAATTTTAAGAATTTGCCCATCTTGTCAATTTGTCTAAAATGCAGGTTTGCAAAATGAACTTGATAGCATTCGCATTAACTAACTGCTATTTATTGGCTCTCTTTTTTTTCTGAACAGGATCGAGATCCTATGTCATGACATTAATGTCCACATTCCACACCACGTATCCCCGAGGATACCAAGCTATAACTTAAGAGCAGCCCATAAGTCCATCGAAGAAAATTGGGGAAAGGTAAGATACAAAATTGCCAATATATTTTCTTTGTTCCTGTGAGGGCCACTGTTCTACTGTTCACTTCAAAAATATATTACCAGCATTGTTATCATAATTAACAAGTAATGGCTTTTTTACTTCCTCTTTAAAGAAAATGAAATTGTTAGTATTCTCTTTGCCACTGAAACTTAGATGTAGTCCAATAAAGATGTGGAAGTTTTGTTTATTCCAATAGTACAATTGTCTTGAATCCCGTACGTTTAAAATTTCTCAAAGAAAATATCACCGTTGCTAATTATTTCTATTTTGTTTTGTTTGGGTTGGATCGATAGTATCTGAATGAGGCTAGTTGGAATTGGAGATTGATGAAGACAATCATGACAGTGTGCCATGTGTACGATAAAGAGCAAAATTATGTTGCATTCGACGAACTTGCCCCTGAAGATTCTGGTCCAATTACATTTTTGAAGGAAAACATGCCGGACTATGCTTAATTAGGTCCAACCTGCCTTTTTTCCCCATGAAATTTTGTATGTATCAAATTAGGTTCGTGTGCCATCTGTTTTCTTTTTACATTTTCGATCTAGTTTAAATTGGTTATTTTTTCATATCTGGTTTAGTAAGAAAATTGCTTGTTGCTCTCAAAGTTCACACGTATTAGGGTAATCGTGCTACCAAGTTGCGGATTATCCAAGGCCAAGCCACCGAGATGTATTCATTAAGTTAAAGTAGACGTTGTGGTAATCTGAACAGTGGGGTTCTTGTTATCACGTGGAAAGAATAATATATTATAAAGTTGTCTGACGGATAAAAAAGCACGTGGAGTGTGGCACAGTGGATTGAGCCTACTGGGTTGCTTCTGTACTGACAGTGTTTCGTTATTCATTATTGCTCTTTTGGTTGTATAATATTATATTGCTGAAATTCAAGTATACAGTTTCTTACTAAAAAAGACTATACATTGTCTTTTTATCTAATGAAAACTTCATATTCAACCATAATTGTTTGCAAACTTACAAGTGGAAGTGTGGAACGATCTTCTAAACATAAAAAAGTTCTTCCTCGTGGATAGACGAAGAGCCCCATCGATCTTGTCTTCTTTATTTTTCCTGCTAAATAATGTTATAAATTTGATTAAATTAATATTTAGAACTTCGACAACGAAAGTGTCTGGTTGTTTGTCTTGCATTCACCTCGTAGTAGCTAACGACTTTCTGATTTACGTGAGTATTTTATGTATACTAATTGTTGAGAAAGTGGCCCGAAAGCTGCAAACCACTCCACTCACGCCACCAATGACGCTTTATCTGAAGCGATTCTTATTCAAAGCAAATCCATAAGGTGCAGCGTTTACAACTTACAACTACTCACACAGGGGGTGGGACTTCACGCAGCATGATTGCCTTCACCTTTTTTAAGTTCAGTGAAGTCACTTTACCAAATTGAAACAGCAATGTCTGTCGTGAAAGAAAAAGGTCAAAAAAGGGTTAGGAAGAGGGTATGTCCTTTAAAAAATAAAAGAAGGGACAGAATATGGGGACTGGTTCGAAATTAGAATCTGCAAGAGATCTGAAGTGAAGTATGAAACCCGAGCCACAAAAAGAAACGGAAAATAAGCAGTCCATATATCATCTTTCTCTATAGATATTCACATATACCATGACACCTTTAGTATAGGTAAACCTACATGTATGACAAGTTATAAACTACTCATTCCCGTATATACATACAAGTTTCAAAACTCAACACTATCTAGAAAACCAGAAGCAGTCTGGTTATAGCAAACCAAGGAAAAGTAACCGTAAACTAAAAATAAACTAAAACTAATCACATAAGTGGTGGTGTTGGAGTCTCCCAAATATCAAACACATTCTCCTCACTGTGAAGCGCGAAAAGCCTGTCCCCTCCAATGGAAAAGTCACATATTGAACCCCCAAAACTTCGTCTGAGCCTAGAGGTCAAAACCCATTCAGGGCCACAGAACACCGAAATGCAATCATTCATGGATGAAAAAAGCTGTCCCCCATGCAGTGCCAGTTTGGGGTAGCACGGTTCCTCCGGCATCTTCCCCTTCATCAACCTACTTCTGGAGCTCCACCTAATGCTCGTGGCAGCAGAACTTCTCAAATCCATGAACCCCAAATCCTCAAACTCATTAACCACACAGATGGAACTATTATCCTCCATGGCAATAGCATCCCTCACCCGTTTCTCATCCACGGCAAAAGGAGCTCCCACATCAGACCAACACCACACCATCTTCTTCTCCCTGAAATCCAACAGACTAATGTAACAGTTGTCCTTCCTAGGAAACATAGTAGCCACCAACAAACAATTATTCCCTTCCAACCACTGAAGCTTATCAGCATCCCCAAGAGACCACCCCAAAGGCTCGTAGAAAAAATCAATCTGCTTCCCCGTAACCTGGTCCCAAACCCCTACCCCATACTCATTACTCCTCCCCTTACAACTAGAAAATATCTTGTAATCTGAACTAAAACTCAAGGCCCCTGCAGTGTAACTCTTCACCTGATTCTCATGGCAAACCTGAAACTTATACCTAAGCTCCCCGTTGTGAGAACTGAACAGCCCCATCCCCCCGTCACCCCTCCCAAGGCGTTCGCTCACTCCGATGACAACGTTGTCGGAGTCAACCCACCCAACATCATTAACCCTCTGGTAATCGAGGTTAAGAGGAGGGTGTTCATCCAACATCCAATCATACACATGAACCATGCTGCCATGAGCAACGCAACAGCCGCCATCAGGGCCTGCCCGAATGGCTGTTCCGTCACCCGGGGCCTGGCCCTGCAGAGACCGCGACAACCTTAACCTGTTGCCGTCGAATGGGCCCCACTTGGCGGCGCGTACGTGGTCCAAGAGGCCGTAGTAGAGGGCCTCCCTGTAGAGGAGCTTCTCCGGGATGTTGGGTGGGATGTGGAGTTCCCCGGTTCGGAGCAGATCGAGGAGAATCCCGAAGCAATCCGGGTTACGATCGAGGAACCTCTCGCCCTCCTTGTTTGATGAAAGAATCAAATTCCAATTGTCGTCGAACATTGCACCGAACATCGAATTGCGCCCTGCATTGGCGAGGGTTGTTGCAGTTGTTTCCATCACCCTGCCACCCACGTTGAATTTCACCCTGTCTTTCTGAACCCCCATCACTCGATTCCTCCCAAGATTGTGGCTTTTCCAGAAACCCAGGTGGAGAGGGAAATGGGGTGTTCAGTTCAACGGCTCTGCCCTCTGCGGGTTTGAATTTAATGGAATTGAATTGGATGATGGATGAACAGGGAAAAGCAGAGAATGGGTGGGAATAAATAGGAATGGTTTCGTAGAAGATAGGTGAGTGAATAATTACGGTTCAAGGATTGAAGTTGAAGCAAAGGGTGTGAGAGAGAAAGAGATAGGGATAAGAGGACAGAGATTAAGCTAAGGGGAAATGATGAGATTGTGGGAAACTGGACATGGGGATTGTGATTGTAACAGACAACTGCTTTTAAAGAAGGGGTTTTTCGAAACTCTGTGGAATTTGGTGAAGGAATCAAGAAGGGTGGAATTCAAAACAGAATTGACACACTTTCATCTCTCCCACTAAGTCACTGTTTTTCTTCTCTCTCTGTTTTCTTGCTTTCTTTTTTTCTTTCTTTTTTCCCTTTTGTCCCTTCTTCCTTCTTCTTCCATTTGCTGCGGGACACATATCTCTATCTTTCCCATTTAAAATAAGAGAAAATATAGTATGCACCTACCATGTCAAAGATTTTAAGATGTCCTCCAATCCCAAATGTTAAATCACAGAACTTTAAAGATAATTTTATCTTGACACTCACTAACTGATTGTGTAAAATGTTTTATGCAGAATAGATATTAAACACTAAAAATCTAATTGCATTAATTTTTCATATGAGTTCTATATTTTAATTTCTGTATGTTGTAGTCGTTTTATTTCTCTTCTGTAATGATTACAGCAGCAGGAATAAAAACAAAAAAAAAATCATTAATTAAACCAAATAATCTACATTGAATGGAATCCAATGATTCAATAATAGGAATCTGAATAAAACAGGGCAACACACCCTCTTTTATTTACTTATTCACTCTGCTGAATAATAATAGTAATAATATTGAAGTTAGCTAGCTGGTTTCTCGTTTTTCTTGCCAAGTCAACTTCCCCTGCTTGCCCTAAGAGCTCCAATTTCTTAATTTATTGGATCTTGTAAACTATAGTAAAGGTTGAGTTTTTATGAGCATCTTGCTCTGTTTACCCTTTCAAATTTTGTAACCAATTTGGTCAATTAGACATTTATTGATTGGTAACTTGTCCTTGTCACTCTTTAGTTCATCCCAATGGGTTTTTCCAACCCATAATGAAGGTAGGCAAAATTGCTCCCTTGGGTGTCACAATTAAGTGCTAATTTTCACTAATATAAAAACCACACCCTAAAAAGGGTTTTCTAATTGACTGGAATTGTAATCATAATCATGGTTCACTCAGTCACTTGATTAAAAAATAGCATGTATTCTTAAAACATTGGTTGGAATTAAAAGGGAAATTTATCATATTGGAGTGCATTATTCTGTAATTTGAAAAGTCATTTTCAATAAAAAAAAAAGTTTTTAATGTAGATTTATGGTGGTGGTTAAGATTATCTGTTGAGTTAATAGTAGTGTCATTAAATATAACCATTAAAAGTAGCACAACTAAATAAAAACTAGGGATACAAAATTTCCTCTAAAATTAAGGCTTTTTTCAAATATACATTTAATTCAAAAAAAATAGTAGATATGAAAAAAATCGCCTAATTTACGGTTTACTGATTTGAAAATGTAATATATTTTAACGATTTTTATAGTAACTAAATATATATTTAGATATCATCTAATTATAATATAAAATATCAGCATTGACGGAATCTGTTCCAAACTTAAGTGTAAAAAAAATTGAATTAAATTATATTAATATTAGGATAAATTTAACATATAATAATTTAGAAAATACTTATATTTTAAAGAAATTTATAGTGACTAAACATATATTTACAAATCTACTCAGACTTAAATATGAAACAAACATGAATTAAAGTATATCAATATTAATGTAAATTTAGCGTATATTAATTTTAAAAATCAGTGTATATAATAGTATTTTAGCATATACTTGAGAAATTAATCTAATAAGTTATTGGATTTTAGCGCATTTCAAAAATAAATCAGTGTTTGAGTTAGGAATAATGTTAGAGAACTAAAAAAAAAATATCATAAGGAATAAAAACACATTACATTTTTTCCCACGCTTATAATAAATTAAGATCTGAAACAATTAATTTTTTTTTTTGTTTGACGTATGATATTTAGCCACTACAACTAGTAAAATATGAAAATCCTTTATATATTACTTTTATTGATAAATTTTATCCCTATTAAATTCAATTAGAACAAACATGTTATAATCATTGATATATGTAAGGTTTGTCGATATAATAATTCACCTATAAGAAATAGTATTAAAGTATTTTATTTTAAAGGAAAAAGAGGTAAATATTTAAAAATTTTGTTATCAAGATCCTAGTAATATTTATATTTATTTAATTTATTATTAGAAATCTTGTATTGAATATAGATAATTCAAATCATAATATATAAGTTAATGTAAATCTCGCTTTAAATCTTATTTTACAAGATTTAGTTGGATTAAAGTATGAATGAGTTTAAGTATGAGAGAGTATGAATTAGTTTAATGAGATATAATATAAATATTTTATTAGTTAAGTAAAAAATTGAGTTAAAGTTTCATCATTTCTAAAATCTAAGCCTAACAAAGAGGTGTTAGTTTAGAATGAGTTTATTTTTGCCTTTTCTTATGGTGGTTTCTTGTTGGGTTGTTTGCATGCTTAGGTATAAATGCTAGCATGTGAAGTTTGATGGACAAAGATAAAATTTTGTTAGTTTAGGACAGTAATGATATCTTTAGTTTGATTATCATAATAATTTGTAAACATGTTTGAGTTTTTCGTATTTAGAAAATCTAGTTGATTATTTGATATAGAGTTTGTTTCATTGTGAAAGTTTGAGCCAAATAATGTTATGTTGCACAATTAAGCTTTAAGTTCTTTGGTTGCATGTGAGTATGAAATCCTTTGGTTGAGGATGTATTTGTTTTACGTGAGTTTGAAGTACTTTCGTTACATATAAGTCTTAGGTTCTTTATATGTTTTTTGAGTTTGAAGTCCACTTATTGCATGTGAGTAAGATGTTCATCTATTGCATGCCAGTTTGATGTTATTTAGTTGTATGTATATACTTGATGTTCATTTATTGAATGTGAGTCTAACTCTCTGCAACTACATTACATGACAAGTTTGATGTTTTTCAACAGTATCTTGGGTTTGGATTTAATGCTTAACATAATGAATTAGGATTTTTTTTATCAACCTATGTAGAGTATTCATTTATTTAGTCTTAGAAGTAAAGAGTATTCATTTATTTAGTCTTAGAAGTAAAGTAAAGAGTATTCATTTATTTAGTCTTAGAAGTAAAGTAAAGAGTATTCATTTATTTAGTCTTAGAAGTAAAGTAGATTTATTGTTCTGCATAAAAAGAATAATCTTTCTTACAAATTGAGAAAGAGATGTGTTTTAAAGTTCAAAGGAGTAACTTTTTTTTTTATAATTGTCTATGTGTTGGTGTAAGAAGTTTTTTTTTAGTCTAAGTGAGAGTATTGCCTGAGTCACTTCAGCCAGTGCTTCATATGATATGCAATTTATCATTTAAGACACTTGGTGAGTGAGTGTTTTATGCTAATGCAATTTATCATTTAAGACACTTTGGTGAGTGAGTGTTTTATCTTATACCTTCTCAAACAAAAGGAGATCCAACTCACTCTAATGAGTACTTCATCTTATATCTTACTTAGCGAAACTATCTTCACTCGAGTGGACCATCATTTGACATCCAAATTTACGTGATTTTCCCAATTCTTTTGGATATTTAGATTACGTGCATATGTTTAAATGATAAAAGTATTTTATTTTTTTAATTAAAGTGAATTGTGATATGTGTGTATATACATGGAATAAAAATACGAATGACATATGTATATATCATTTTAAGGTCACAAAGCTGAAATGATATGTCAACCATGTATAATTGTGTGTATTAAATAAAGATATATGTTGTAACAAAAATTTTCTTACTTTATTATTAGTCCAAATCACCTAAATTAGAGTACCATAATAAAGAATTAGAATAATTACTTCATATTTTTTCTTATTCAAATGCATTATCATATGTGTGATATAATAATATATTTCTTCAAATAATTTATGATTACCCATGACTTATTATAAATGAATTGAATTCATGAACATGTGAATCTCTATATTTATCAATAAGAAAGGTCCTAGTGTGTATTGTTTATTTTACAAACAAACCCAAATATGTATATTTATTATTTTGTTAAGTTTAAATTGTTGTGCAAACTCTTATCAATTATATTCTTATTTTTTTTAGCATTATAGAAATAGAATGGTACAATTGTTTAGATAATCACATTGATGTGTTACACATAGAGTTATATTTATAGTGAATTGAATCAGATGATATAATCTAAATTGTTTAAAGTATTATTAAAAAAATCATGTTTAAATTTAAATAACAATTTAGTTATTTTTTAAAAAAATAATTAACTTTTTAAAGGGGTTTAGTGAGGGGACTTGGAACGTAAGGTTCCTACTCTTGTCCATTTAGCCCATGTCCGGTTAGCTACCTCTTGAGCTACAATGCAGGCATCTATATTAATTAATACATATAATTGTTTAATTTCAGCTACCAATGGATTCTATACATATGCCTTCATTATATAACTTCATTGCACATTACTTCTTGTGCAGAGGTCACATGATCGTGTTTGTATTCATAATTTTTTATTTGTTCAATGGTTACACTTCGCAGCTTTTACTATCAGTGAAGCTATATGTGATTATAATTTCTATACTATGGTTTCTCTGTTACTTATTCACCTAATTTAATATATATATTTCGGTGACGCTATTTGTAAAATAATGATTCATTAATCTTTATTATCCAAAATTAAGGTGATGAATATAAAGACAATAACAAATAGAGGTACATCTATAAGCGATGCTATGTTAACTAACAAATAATAAATAAATAAATGAGTGTGAATATTGAGAAAATAATGTGTCTACCTATGTCATAGGTAGAATTAGTGTATACTTCTGAATTTTATATAAGGAGAACAAAAGATAAGAGTTTCTTTGATAATTGTTTTATTTATATATTAAACTTCATGCCAGAGGAAATAATGTAATCCAATGTTATAAAATAAAATTGATTCTTTTGAAATGCATATATGCTTATTACTTCACTTTTCATAAATATATGAAAACACTTAATATTGATTGAAATTATATATAAAGTTAAATGATAAAACTGTTTAATGGAAGAAGGGTGTAAGTTGTAAGATACTATTGTATTATTCGTGCTTTAATTCAAATACAGGTTCTTGAGATTTTGTGCCAATATGGTGCCATCTTTTCGTGAAATTGTTAAAATGAGTAGTTTTTAAAAAATATGAATTTAGATAAGTCTTCATTGGACTAGTCAGTTTATATAAAGAAGTCATCACCAATTTGATAATTTGGTGTTTTTTTAATACTATATTTACTCATCAAATGATTTTTTTTTTCTAAATTTATTATTTAAGTGATGACTTTATTTATCATAACATCAACGTTTTACTTATACATTACTTTATTATTTATATATTAATGTTTAAATTGTAAAGGTTTAATTAATATTTGAAAGCATAGAATAATCAATAAGGTAATTATAAACATATAAATTAATGGTTGATATATCAACCAAAATAAAATTCATAATTTATATTTTTAAATTATAATTATGTCATTTTTATTCATCTTTAAGTCTTTAATATCTCTACCCCAATCTAAATATCTTTAACTTTATTTCATGTTAGAGTAATATATAGTTAAATTCATACCTATAATATATTTGGCTCAATTTTATACATATAGTGTCTTGTAACTCAATATTTTATCTTTGTTATATTAAGTCGGATCTCATGATTATACTATTTTTAACTTAACTTTGAACTTACAACATGTTGACTCTCTGGTGTAACAAGTATTGTCAATGTTTCAAAATCAATTCAACTAAGATAATATTATTAATGTCAATAATTATATTTAAGGTATCCTATCTTTTAAAGCCTGATAACCCTATAATAATTTGTCCTTACAAATGTCTAAATGGGAAAAGATAATGATGTTTATAAATTACATTAGGTGTTGATCCTAAACAAAGTGGGACTTCTAAATGTGTTAAAATAACTATTAGAGACATACTAAAAAACTAATAAAGATGTAAAACAATATCCGACATAAGCATTGTATTATACTATTTCAACTAAAAAAGGTAAGCATCATGCTTATTAAGTGTAAACATCAAACTTCATGATAACTCAAACATCAAGTGTCATAGCATGGAACTATACCAAACTTCTAACCATGCTACACATCAATCAATTACATTAAGATATATGGAGCATAAACATATAAGTGTGCTATTCATTTAGTTATATAATGTATAAACATCATTCTATGTTACACATCAAGTCAAACCATGACATCGAGCTATAAGGTTGACCTATATAAAGTTTAAACATTTAATCACATCATACAATAAAATCAATTTATACTACACCAAACATAAACATCCAACTATATATTATGCATTTATCCATAATTGTGAATTATACAAAGCATAAACATCATGTTATACTACAAATTAACATAACATGACAACATAAACATGAATGACAAATCAAGTTATTCATTTTAAAACATTTACAATATCAAACTAAATTATTTAGTATAATATTATAATTTAATTTTTCAACAAGTTCTTAAACTTAACATGTCTTATTCAATTTGACTTTTTCGCATAAATTCGAACCTTAAACTTAACTTTAATATTATATCAATTTTATACATACATTATAAACAATTTAAATATTAAAACAAATTTCACGAAACTTCAAATATCGAACTTATTTTTTATTACTAATCTTAATTATTTATGTAATGTTCGTGATTGATGCTTTAAGTTTTCATGTTATTGGTAATATATAATTTAATTTAGATTATTATTATTATTATCATATTTCAACACAATTTTAGTTATTTTAAGAGTTTAAGAAATAACTAAAAAGATTTAATTTTTTAGGAGATTATACATAGACTAGAAATAATTTTTTTTAATAGTTTATAAATAGATGCAAATCTTCTTATAAATCAATTTTATAAGGTTAAATTAAATTTAAAATTTACTTTTTTATTTTTTTAAATTTATATAAAAAAGTAACTAAAATATAAAGTTATCCACTATTTACACAATATTAAAGAGTAACTAAAAATAAATACACTATAAAACAAAAAATAATATAATTTGAAATTAAAAATTAAACACTGATTTTAGTTTATAGAAAATTGAAAAGTTAAGAATCATCCTAATAATACTTTACTTTATTATCTAAGTCGGTGCTTTTGTACTAATAATTTGTTTATTTTCAGTATTATAAATATTTTAAAATAAGAGCTAAAGCTTTTAAATATTTTTGAAATAGATTTGTCTAAATTTCTTAAATCCAATCTCTATCCACATGTTATAACCCAAAGAGTAAGATGAGTTTAAAATAAATTATTACTTTTGGAGATGTCTTTGCATTACCATGAAGCATTGGAAGTATTACATAAAAGATTTATAGATATGTTTTATTTCCAATTTACACTCCCTTAATTATATAGATTTTATTCATACATATAAGGTATGAATAAATTATATTCTCAAAAAATATAAAAATATTATTTTCCAATGTCAATAATCATTAATAATAAAAATTGAAAGTTTATAACTGTTCTTTTACACATCTATTATTTTATCTTTTACATCTTTATTATCTTTTATTTTTGTTTACAAAGTTTTTAAGTTTCCATAATTTTTAAAAAATTGTTCATGAAGTGACGAAATATTGAAGTATTTTGATGCATAATTATAAAAATTAAAATATTTTGTAACTACTTTTATACATATTTTATAATAATTTCGTATTTGATGAAAAATTAATAATACTTCAGATACGATGTTAAACTCTGAAGTATTAGCCTAGCTGTAATTTTTATCATGTGAAATTTTAATAAAAAAATTATTAATATTTCTATTATACAATTATGATATAATAAAATTAATAATTTTTTATGTTCACAATTTTTTTTATAACTTCAATATAAATTATAAATACACACATTGTTGTGTTTTACTAGTTTATTATAAATTTTATTTTCTATATTTTAATTAATTTATAATTTGAAAATAAAGATAATGAATTTTGATTTCAATAATCACATATTCTTTCATCACTTTTTCTGAGAATGGTTTAGATTCTGTAATTCAAGATAAGAATAAGTCAAAATCAATCAAAACTTTGACCACGCGGTTTAGATATATGAGTGACCCAGTTACTCAATTAACACGACCCAAATTTTTCATGACCATATACTAGGTTCTGGGCCCAAGCCCAGACCCTACCACCCATAATTGTGGTGATACATATAAAGAGAATTTAAAATAATAAATAAAATATAAGAAAAAAAAAAAAAGTGCTGTAGGGTTTAGTAGACACAAGGTTCTATTACTCCTCTCTCTTTAGAAGCCGAACCCTCTGCAGCTTCTTCTTTTCCTTCTCTTCTCCACGGTTTCAGTTCTTGCGCTTCTTCTAGATTGAAGCTTCTAGAACTACACTAATGGTAGAAACTTCATTGATCCAAATGGAACCTCCGAAACCGTTGGATCCTTCAGCCAGTGCCATCACTGCCTTACCCAGAAAAATTGTGTTTATTCCCGTCAAGAAGCCATTCAAGGGTTTCTCCCACGATTTTCACATAGAAACCTTAAATCCTTCTTCCTCCTCCTCCTCCGAACCTGGAACCTCCGGTTCCACCCCCAAGAAACACGATGCTTCCGAATTCTCAGAGTTTGGCTTGGATCCGGAGCTCACCTTCGGAATTACCTTCCGTAGAATAGTGAGTTCACCTTATGGATTACCTTCTGTAGAATTTGATATTATACTTGATTTGTGAGTAATTAGGAATATTTGTTCTTGCCAGAGACTCTTTAATTGTTCTGTCTTATTGTGAACCCTACAAAAAAGAGAATAGTTTTGTATTCTGGGTACTGAATGGCTTTTGCATGTTGTAGTTTTTATAATTTTTCAGTACTGAGATGCTATTCATAATCTTCAGGGAGCTGGATTGCGAAACTTGGGAAACACTTGTTTTCTCAATTCAGTACTACAGTGTTTGACGTATACAGAGCCTTTAGCTGCGTACCTGCAAAGTGGGAAGCATAAGACTTCATGTAAGCAATTTTACCCACATGTTCTGTTACTGTTTTTTTTAACACTATTTTGATGGAAATACTTTGTTTAACTGTTTTTCATGCTTTGGTGTACTTGAGCTTGGTAAAATTAGTCCAGTTAAATAGGGTTTTGTTTTTTCGGTTTTTTATAATGTTTTCCTTTAGTTGGCTGTGATGCATATGTAAGAAGACAGTGAGTTTCTAATTATATTTACAATTATTGTAGGTGACGTTGCTGGATTTTGTGCTTTGTGTGCAATACAGAATCATGTTAGTCGTGCACTGCAGTCAACTGGGAGAATTTTATCCCCAGAGGATCTGGTTGGAAATCTACGATGTATCCTTATATTTTGATTTATGAGTTGAAATTTTTTTGTTTACTTTGTGAATGGAAAATTATGGTACATTTCTTCTATTTCTACGTCGTCATCATCATTATCTTAGACCGTTAGACCATTATGCCATGGAGATTTTAGATCGTGAAAATGTCCATACATGAGGATCAATTTCTTGACATTTATTTAAAATCAGTATTTGTCCTTATGCTTATTTTTAGAAAATTCCCTATTGCTGATTTACCTTTTTCATATCTTGAATGTGAAAAATAATTTAACAATATTAAAGAGCTTATTATTCTTATAGCTGATAAGGTGACGAGGCTAGACAAGTTGTACTTTACTGTGTCTAAATTTAACTACAAGATTTCAAGTGCTTGACTATGTTAGATGAGGATTTATATGAGATAGAATACTGTTCTTTAGTTAACTAGAGTGGTTGCTATTTTTTTTAGACAATAACCACTGTTTACTGTCTCCTATCTTTTATTAGTTTGAAATTTGTAATTCCTGACATGAAATCAGGCATATCACGAAATTTTCGAAATGCAAGACAGGAGGATGCACATGAATATATGGTGAACTTACTTGAATGTATGCATAAATGTTGTCTTCCTTCTGGAGTTCCAAGTGAATCACCTGGTGCTTATGAGAAAAGTTTTGTCCATAAAATCTTTGGTGGTCGTCTCCGGAGTCAGGTATTTGTTTCTTGCTTCATGGTGGAATCGAGAATCTCATTATTTCTTGAGCTACAATGCCCAGAAATGCATAGGACAGAGATATGATATGACGTGCACATTGGATATGACCAATTTTAAAAAATTATAGGGCATGATACTGATATAACCCAACTTCTCACATTAATATTAGTCTTAACTGTATTTTCAGATCTTTATTGTCATGTTTACCATTTTGTACCTAACATTTTTTGGCCTGATTTGTATCCCCATATGTATCTGTTGTATTTTTGTAGTTATTTTATTTTATTATCTGTAAAATATCTATTTATTTGTTTTAGAATCTATGTAATGTATTGTTTATTTTGAATTAGTAAACTCTAACATGAATCTATATAATGTGTTGATAGGGACTAAAAGCAAATGATGTACATCTAACATGAACAAAAAAAACAAAATAATATTTTACCAGGACTAGAATGAAATAAAAGGGTGGAGCGTAAAAAATGAAATTGTAGAGGGACTAAAGGGCAAACAAAATTTTTAAGGGCCAAAGACAAAATATGATTATAATTTAAGGACCAAAAACATATTTAAGCCTCAATTTTATTAAATGAACATTTTAGATCATGTGAAATTTCATATTTTAAAAAAGTGGTAAAATGTTCAAAGTTGTCTTATTATTGTATAGTTACAATTTGTATCAGTAAAGTTTTAAAATTTAAAGCAAAAATTTGTATCAGTATACAAGCTTTAATATGACTACTGCATTACAATAATTAAAAAATTCCTTGATTGCCTGTTGCAGGTGAAATGCCACCAGTGTTCTTATTGCTCCAACAAATTTGATCCTTTCTTAGATTTAAGTCTTGAAATATTCAAGGCAGATTCATTGCAAAAAGCACTTACAAATTTCACAGCTGCAGAATGGTTGGATGGAGGGGAGAGAGAGTACCATTGTCAAAGATGCAAACAGAAAGTTAGGGCTCTCAAACAGCTAACAATTCATAAGGCACCTTATGTGCTTACTATTCACTTAAAGCGGTTCCATGCACATGATCCTGGACAAAAGATTAAAAAGAAGGTTCAATTTGGGTGTGCACTGGACTTGAAACCTTTTGTCAGTGGCTCATATGTAAGTAAAATAACATATATTTTTTAAAATGGTATGAATTAACTTCTTTTCTGTACTTATACCTCTATTTTTTTTGAATGATAAAATTCATAAATATATCTTTAATATTTGTTTTTCCACAGGTATACTGTGTTCAAAAGGACATATTCAGTAGAATTTATTTGTGTTTCTTGTTTTGAAATAAGTGATATGCAGTTTGACTGTTATGTGTTTCTAACTTATTGTTTCTTAATGTTATGTTTCTTACTTTCAATTTTCTTCCATTTGGCAGGATGGAGATCTGAAGTACTCTCTATATGGGGTTCTGGTTCATTCTGGTTCCAGCACTCATTCTGGACACTACTACTGTTATGTTCGCACTTCAAATAACATGTGGTATACTTTGGATGATAACCGGGTACTGAAAATGTGCTTTATAGTTTTCTTTTTCTGTGTTTATGGTCTTTGAAAATTCTGGCACTGATTTATGGATATCAATAAGCTGAGAAAAGCAGTGATTGTTTCAAGATGGGAGAACTAAAGTGAAAAATAAAATTATGTGCAGAATGACATGTTTTAAACTTTATTTACTCTGTTCATAACAGATGCCTCCTTGAAATGGAAGTTGATATTATTGCATCAATCTGTGTTTAATTGAAAAATGTAGAATGCGAGCTTTAGGTGATTGTATCAAGCATGGCATTGAGGCGGGTTTTGCCCCACTGCCCCTACCCTGTTCATGATCTCTCCCCTCACCTCTGTTCCCGTCTCTCTGCATGATCCCTGCTCTCACCCCTGACCACAACTCTGTTCACGATCCCTGCATAACTTGTTAAATAATTTATCAATGAGTGACATCTTTGTAGGAATAAGGTCAATAAAGCAAGACAAAACTGTTTTTTTTTTTTTTTTTTTTTTTTTTTTTTAATTTTTATTGAAGTTAATTATTTTCATTATCTTAACTCAACTTGCACTGTTGCAACAGGTAAGTCATGTCAGTGAACGGGAAGTTTTAAATCAGCAAGCATACATGTTGTTTTATGTTCGTGACAGAAAAAGTATTGCTCCAAGAAAGCCTATTGACATTGCAAAGAAGGAAAATGTTAAGGGTAATGTGAATGGAAATAAAGAATCTTCAACTTCAAGCCATGTATTGAAGGAATATCCTAATGTTCCTGCAGAAAATAAATTTTGTACTGAACCAGTTTTGACTGAAGATGAAAAGAAGAAAATATCAAATGTTGACTCATCAACTTCTGTGAAGGATGCTCTTGTTCATAATAGTGTCATATTGGCAGAAAACCTGATGCAAAGTAAAAAACATGGATCTGAGCTTCCTTCCAAGACACAGGCACATGATTTACCGGATGGGCTCTCTGTGGCTAAAGCAGAACTTGGATGCCTGTCATCATTAGGCCGCCCTGGAAATCCGAAAGGTTTAGCTGCTCCAGTTGGAGAAAAAAATAATTTGTGTAACGAGAATATAATTCCAAAAGAGGGCAGTATAGATTCTCCTCCGTCAGTGCCATTATCCACTAATCCCCATACTTGTGAACTTGCTACTGATGGAAAATCTCAGTCTGTGAAGGTAAATAATTTCAGTATTTTCCAGTATTTTACTTGTTGCTATTTCAGTTTCGTATATTACTGAACTATCTTCAGTTAGATTGTTAATAAAGTTAATGATGATGCTCCTCAAGATTCAAGCACAAATATGTCTAATGGTATTTGCCCTATAAAATCACCAATTCATCCTAAAGTTAATCATCAGTTTCTGTGCTATTATATGTGTCTTTTGTTCTGAGCCTGAATTATATGTGTTGACTTTTATTTTTTTTAGCTTGGAACTGCAACTGCTTTGGTGTGTGAGCAAACAAGTAGCATGGTGCACGGAGATCTGGTTGGTTCTCGGGGACTGATTCTTAACGAGTCAGTAAATAGACCATTGAATTCAGAGAGTTGTGATCAAAAGCCTGTGAAAAAATCGAAAAAGAAGTTCCTTAAGTATCAGGTATCTGGAATGCATCTTCGTCCAATATTCCTTTACATGGCATACTTGGGCCCACGGAGGAAGAATCACAAAAAAAATAAACGCCTCACTTTGAGTAAGAAAAATCCAAACAAAGACAAGTTGGATAAGCTTGCTTTCTCGTCAGAAGATTCCAAACCATCTACATATGGAAAAACTGTTGAATTTCCTTGTGTATCAAGTTGTTCTGAAAGTAAAGCAACAAAGACCGGCTATAGACCTGGTGTTAATGTTAAATCTAATGATGAATCTCTGACAGAAAATAGTGTTGAAGGAGAATTTAGGAAGAGAATTGATCGGAACTGTGCGGTGCTTGCATCAATGACACAAATTGAAAGTATATCTGGGACTGGTTCAGTAGTAAGTCAACATAAAGCTAGACAGGCGGCTAATCTACAAGATACTAGAAGAGATCAAATGCATAATGGTTTAATGAGTATGCTTACTCGAGGTCTGGAGGAGACAGTTGGTAAGCTCCGATTGATATTTCTCTTTAAGTTTTGTCTGGCAACAAAACTTATTTGTTCCACATCCTTTGGTTTTGTTCTTATTGTAGTACTGTGTGAGATGGACTTGCGTAATTGTTAATGCTGTCTTTGGATTTGTATCATTATAATATTTTTTTTATGGTCAGGTATATATATGTCTGCCTGTACATTTTAGCATATAGAGATATGCTACACAAGTTTATTTTTGTTTTAATACTAGTCTACCTGTTCGTGCTCTGTTAGTGCCTTGTTTGTTTGACCTGGTGCCTTAATATCCACTATTGCTTTCTGAAAAAGGAATCTTGTGGTTTGTCAGATTTCTAGAATTGATTAATCCAAAAATCTGAAGTTCCCTTTTTTGGCAGGAGAATTCATAGAGGGGTATAGGTATTTTTAATTTTCCCGTCAATGAAATCTCACTCATATTGAGTAATGACAACCTTGCTCACTTGTTTCGAATCTCACACCTCTATTCACTTCTCTGTTTTATCCATGGAACCTAATCCTGCTGACTGCTTCTTCCTATGCTGTGGTTGGGGCAATAGCTGCTGTGTGCATATCCACTTGTTCCTAAATCATAGTATTAGTTATATGTAGGTAATGTGGGATGACAATGCTTAGTTTCAAGGATCTTCATGCATAATAAATGTTCTGATTAGATATCAATGAATGCTGAATGCTTCAAGTAAACCAATCAAATATTTTCTTTGTGTAATCAAAATGTTTTGTACTCTACTTCGAAGGTCATCTAGATTGTTGTACATACTCAATGTCATCTATATAATGTTTATTCTTTTAGTAAAACTAGCCACATCAATTAATAATAGTCAATTTGGTACCTATGGGTTTTGTATAGTTGAATTAGTCCCCTGCCCCCTCTTTTTTTGCACCTTTATGCTTGGTATATGACAACATCGCTATTCTTTATCTGGATGCAGTTGCACGTTGGGATGATATAGAATTACCATCATCACAGCCCTTGGAGTCAAAGAATGACAAGTTTGTCAGCATTGGATATGTTGGGGATGAATGGTGAGCTCAGCTATACATTGTTTCTTTCTTGGTTATTATTTGTAGTAACGTGGACTTATCATTAGTTTGCGTTTTTGAAAGGCTGTACTTTTTCACTATCTGTTAAGATTTATCGTTTCCAAGATTATGTGCTTAGAAAGCATTTTCTTCTACTTAATAGGATGTGATGTATGCTTTTTGAATAGTTGAGATGCACGTGAATCATTCGTTTTGCTAATAATTTGTACATTGTCTTCAAGTGTATAAAATTTGGTTTCCATGCAGTTAGCGCCCTTCTGAAACAGGAGAGTTGCTAACCGCCACAATGTTTTGAGTTTTTGATGGGGGATGGCTTTGGATTTGCTATTATTGTGTTACCGGAACCATTTTTGATCCAAAACTTTTGCATATATTTACAAATCTGCATCTTACTGCCGCAAAATTTGCAGGGATGAAGAATATGATCAAGGCAAGAGGAAGAAGATAAGGGGCTTCAAACATAGCTTTGGTGGGCCAAATCTTTTCCAAGAAATTGCTATCGAAAAGTCGAAGTTCAAAAGGGCAAAGTTGGACCAATCTTGTTCAGGGAACCCTCCATTTAGGATATGACATCCTAAACTATTTGCCTGGTTTTGTTTGCGGGTATCCTTTGTAGCAATTTTGTCAGACGCTGAAAGTGTAATGAAGAGAGCACCCACCTACCTTATTCTTTTCAACGGTACAAATTTTTTTAGCTGGATGTATCACTTGTCTTTGTGACAGCCTCAGAGGGTTGGGTTTTTATGCACCTGTTCAGGTTGAACTTTTCTCATTTTCAGACTGCATTTCTGTTGTAGTAGCTGCACGCCGTAGCTCTGAAATTTTTGTTGATGGATTTAAATTTGTCGACACATTCTGTACTTCAAATTTGTTACTAAGTGTGTAACGTGTACTGAACTTGTATTTTGCTTTTTGGTTTAAGTTTGGATTAGGTATAAGAGTGGCATGTACGATTAATTTATAGGAAAATCTGTTTGATAAATTATACACTAATTCATAAATGTAAGACAGCTGTTGTTTGCATTACGTAGAATAAATTGTTTGTTTTTTAATAAATTAAATTTTAGTTGAGAAAATGGGATGATAGAAAAGGCTAATTTAGAGTTATGTCTGTTGAAAGAGCCCGAATATATTCATTTGGTTTGATATAAAATTATTGAACGGAAAAACCATACATTTCACCAATCTGAATTTAATAACACAAAATGTACAAAAGCTTGATGTGAGGGAAACAAAACATAACCTCAGTGTTGGTCACAAAGACGCATTTTTAATAATTTCATTATACTGATGAATGAAGTTTTTTTTTTTTGTTTTGTTATATTACTGAACAACGAACATAAATAACCACGTCCGGAGCGAACAAAATAATTAAGACTATGATAAAAGTTGGAGATGTATTTTTTAATATTTTAATGCACATTTTTTAAATCTTAAAAAAAAATTGAAAAATAAATACTTTTTTCACTATTTTAAAAGTGAAAATACTTTCTCATCTAAAATCTAAACCTGCACTTCTAAGCGATTTGTAGAAGAGAAGGGGAAGAAAATACAATATTTTTTTCTTGGAAAGAAAAGTTTATTACATGTATTAAAAATATTAATATATATATATATATATATATATATATATATATATATGTGTATGTATATGTATATGTATGTTATGTTCTGTTTGTAAAAATAACAAATAATAAAATGAGAAAAATTAGAAGAAAACATTTTTTATTAACCCTTCAATAAAGAGACTCAATATATCATGGTCGATTTACATAAATATCATTATATATAAAATCTTCTAAAATATAATAAATTTATTTGAAAAAAAATCATTAAAATAGTTATAATAAATATGCTAGACGGTATAACTAGTCTTAATAATATTAGATAGTCTTTAGTAAATGATTTTTTTTCTTCTTTTTATCGGACTATATCATCTTAGACTCTTTAATGGAATATCTGATGAACGTGATTTAAAATCAATCATTACAAATTTTATATTTATTTTTCTTTTATTTTTATCAAATGATTTTAATTGATTTTTTATTTGTTTTTCTTTCACTTAATTTTCTATTTTTATTTTTTGTAATAAAAAAAAGTGAGAGACAGAAGTTCAATTGTGCTTGGCTATTACTGTTTTACCCACCATGAGAACCTTTCTATGGATGAATTTGGAAGGGCAAGTAGCATGCATGGTTATTGTCCACTCAGAAAATCCAACAAAAATAAGTCAATAGGCTCTACTCAACAAATTAAAGCTGTGAGAAGATGAATCAACCACCATATATATGTTCTTCCTCCAATTTTTAAACTGATCATGGGATGCTAACTTTTTACCCTTTTGGTGGGTAAAATAATAACATGGTCCCTGAAAAATGAATGTGATAAGCCCAGGAGCCTAAGAAACTCACCTCAATAATTTAGCCAGAAAGATGTGGGTGTCACATTGGGAAGGTAATTATGGAAAACTGCGACAACAGAGCTTACTATAACTTCCATTTTTATTTTTTCTATTTTTTTTTTTCTGTTTCTTAGAGTTACAGATTGTCAATGACTGGTGATTGTATAAATATCTGGATGATGAATTAAGGAAAGGCAAAAAAAAAAAAGTTACACCTTTATGAATTCTTAGCTGTTAGTTTTTGCGAGTTCCATTGTCCTCCAACTCAAGGAATTTATCATGCTCCATGAAAATGAATTTTAATTTTTTTTTTGAGAAAGTGGGAATTTTAATTTAACCTCTAAATAGGTAAAAAAAAATATGAATCCGTTTATGAGAAGTATAACCTAGTTTTAAAATAATTTCTAATTCAGTTTCAAATTAGTCTTTTCAAATCTTTAGTTTCCCTTTTTTTTCATGATTGTATGTGTGGTTTTCACGTGAGATTTGACCTACTAGATGTATATTAGTTGGTCTGCTCAATTTGCAAACAAAGTATATGGATAAATCTTTTTAGGAGTAAATTATAACTTTTTCAATTTTTTTTATAATTTTGAAGAAATTTTAAAAAAAACATTATATCTAAGTTAAGTGGAAGCAACTTAAATTGTTAAGTTATTTTAAGAAAAAATAAAATTTCAAATAGAAATATTGTGACGTTAAGTTGTTGTGAAATTTCAAGTAGAAATATTTGTTTTTTCTACTTGATAAAGTTAATTGTTGAAGGGTTATTATTTTTACGAAGTAGAAAAACAAGTATTTCTTTTACTAACATTTTTCTTATAGAGAAACATACATGTAAGAACAGAAGTCACTTTACATCAATAAATAATTAACATATCAGTAAATAATAATGAACGAAAACCTCCAACTATGATTGATGGACAGAAATTACCAAAAATTATAATTATTTGTTTAATTTTAGTTAATTTTTTTATTTTAAAAACAAAGTTTAACTTAAATTCGTTTTTATCCGATAATTTTGTCAACGTATAATTATCGTTCGCATAAAATTTTAATTACATATTTGATTTTCCAGTTTTTTTAAAATTAATTAAATTTAGTCTACGGTTAATATATTATTCAATTATTAACTGAAAGTGTTAATATATGTGTTAAAGTATTATATATTAAAATTAATTATGAAATTTCTTATTAATATAGTAATTGGCACTCTTATTATTTATATAATGTAACCTCTTTTAAGTAATAATTATAACACAATACATTAATATTTAAACAAATTGCTTAAATATAAAAAATCTAGAAACTGTATGTAAATATAATTACGCATATTATATGGGCCTTATAAATATACATAACTATAAAAATAAAATAAAAATTAGAAATAATTATTTTAACAAATAAAAAATAACGTAAAATACACAATGAAATGTATTTAATTTTCTATATTTAAACAATTCTGTTCAATGATCAATCAATGTCAATTTGTAAATGTCCCATTATGCTAAAAGTAGGTATAGAAACTAAAAAAATAAATAAAATCCATAAATAAATAAATAAAAACTAATTGAATTTGGTGTGAAAATCAGTAATACAAGTGTTAAGAAAACAACTTTTAAAAAAGACAGCTGACTTTAATTGAAATGTACACAAGTTAGCATGCTTTTAGGAATTGAGAACTCTAACATTTTCTAGAACATCAAATAATGACTACTTCTCCTATTTTCCATCATGAGCTGTGTAATACCATGATGTTTGAAAATAGTGTGGGAGTGCTCTCAAGTGTTTCAACCTTCTTATTTACTCCTTCATCTGTGCCCATGCATCATTTCTATTTTACCAAACACAAACTTTGACCACATCTTCTTCTATACATTCATGGAATATTTCATATATAACTCTCTCTTATCTTTATTTCATATTTGTTAAAGATGGTATTGAAATTTAAACATAAAAATATTTGTAAGATAATTATGAGTACATGAAGTGGTGGTTCTGTTGTAGAAACATTGTTTATTTGACGTGGTTTGAAATATAAGTATGGTGGTATGATTAAGGAAAAGGATAATGGGAGTATTAGTGGGGGATGCTATGATTATTCTAAGTAACTTTGTATCCCTTCTCATTCATTCTTCTCTCTTTCACCACTCAAAACATTCTATGCTCATTGGCCCAACTTGGACCTTTCTTTATGACCTTTATCATCAACACCCCAACTTGTCTTGTCAAAACATCAATGAACCATTCTATGTATCTTCTTCATTTTTGTTTACTCTAATCATGTTTCTCAACATGCCTCATTATGTTAATCAATATATACGTGAAGTTTGAGATTTATATACTGCAAGAATGATGTCTGATTAAATATTTGTAAAAAATTTATTATGAGGCTAACTTTTCTATGCCGGTTATACAAAGAAAAAATGGTGAATATTAAATTATCAGTGTAGAACAGATACAGTGTATAAAACTGATATGGTAAGTAAAAAGCAATTGATAACAATGACCCCTTTTTGTGTTTTTGTAAAAATATCATCGCATCATTCTAAAACAATGTCAGATCACTTTCCAAATTTATTTCTCCTTCTTAGGTATTTTCTGTTGTTGTTCCCTCTCAACAATAACAATGGTAGAAAGATTTTTAAAAAATAAAAACTAGTAACAAAAAAAAGTGACAACATTTTCCAGGTTTAAATAAAACAAAATTGATGAAAGAAAGTGTCAACATTTTCCAGGATTAAATATGTGTAAATTACACTTTTACTCTCCCTCTCTCTCTCTCACTTTTGTGTATGTAACTTTATTAAAAGACATTTTAAGTAAATCTTACGTACACTACACTCTTTAAGAAAATCTAAAGTATGCACTTGAAAACCTTTACTATATTTTTAAATTATTTCATTTACTAAAGTATGATAAGCATTTACTTTTAAATTATTTCTAAAACAGTTACTTTCAATATAGTTATATAATTATTTCATTCTAAAACAATGTCGAAATTACTTTCAATTTTATTTCTAGTTATCTCATATGTTCTTTTCTAAGTCTCTCTCCACAATAACTGTCGGAGAAGAGTATAATCATCCAAATGTTTTACGCAGAAGAAAATTAGATTAAGAAGGAAATTCAGACTCTGCAGACATCCGTAGACACAATCACAATTACAGCACCTCAAAATCATATTAAAATAAAAGGTTTTTGTAAAATAAAAACAAGTAAAAATATTAATAAAAGAGTCTCGACATGTTTCCTATATGTGTGAATTTATGTATATATTATGAATATTTGTGAGATCTTAGATAATATTATATGTACTTAGAATCAGGTGGGATAGCTTTTAGTTTTGAGTAAAATATTATCTCTAACTTATTTTAAATATTTATAGAACTAAAAAAGATAAAGAAAGTGTTAAGCATAAGCTGGACTAAGATGATCTCAGTAACATAAACTGGACTTTGTTATGAACAAAATTGACACCGTGGCATCGGTTCACGTGATGCGACAAAGTAGGCGCAGGGCTCAAAACCCCAAATTGAAATCGATTATTGTTTTCAAGTGAAGAATAGTGCCCTAACAGAGGGTCCACATGCTAGATTATTGGTTACTGCCACTATGCAATTGGCAAACCTAGTGAGCATAAATTAAGGTGGGAAAAGGCCAAAAAAATAGACTCACATAGGAAAATGAGGCAGAAATAAACCATTTTCTATGTTTGAAAGTCAAACATTATACACTAGATTCTACCAAAAACCCTAGCTAACCCATTGAAATCACCTTCATCATAAAACAATTATTTGTTTTTGGGGGTGGGTTGTGAAACCACCATTATAAAGTAAAGAAGCTGGTAACAACTAACAAACCAAAGGTGTTTCTTACTTTTCTAGTACCAACAACAACATTCATTTTACCACATCATAACTTTCATAAAAACACTCATACTATGAGGACAGAAAAGGAACTCTGCTGTTGGTCCCCCTTTCATGAATTTTTAATTTGTAATAAAAATTAATGTATTTAAAATAATCCTTTCTTTAACATTTTAATTATTAACCATTTTCCTCATATAATTATGATATCAGCTTCAAAAAGACTTTTCTTTTTCTTTTATTTTGTCCAAATGGTGATAAACACCCTCCCTCACTCCATGAAGAATCATTGAATTCACACCAATAAATCTGATATATTCACACCATAACCAACCGTCTCCTCAATGAGTTCAGTTCCTTCCCATTTATGAAGCAGAATCACTGCACTGTTCACATTTCTTTCCCAGTAATCACTGCACTGCATGTTGCGCTGTCTCTGCCTCTTTTGAAGGGGGAAAAGGCCCTCTTGAAAACTAAGTCTCTACTCAAAAAGTGCTGCCACAGAACCAAAGCATCACAGCTTTTCAGCAACCTTGAGTCTAGACAAAGCCAATAGTTTGCTTCTTGCATCGCTTGTTTCTTTATCTATATTCTTCTTTTTGTTGGCTTTTGGGGGATCCTCACATCCAGACAAACTTCTTCACATTCTCTTGTTTATAGTCCACAATCTTCATTTTATCTTAGCGCCTTTGTTTTTCTCTAAAAGTACCATTATTAGTTTTATAAGCTCGTGCTGTGTACTTTTACTCTTTCAACTACCGTGTCCTTTAGCTTGTGCTGTGTCCTTTTATGCTGTAAAAATGTTGTTTCCCTGGCTGAGATTTTTCTCACTGTAAACAATCCGTACTTGATGATATGTTCTGAAGCTCTGAGGGGGCATTTTCCTCTGGTGGTTTGCATCTTTTGCAAGTAGCAGACATCATCACTCCTTGATGGGGTTGGGAGTGTTTGGTTCTGTTCTGGTTTTGCTACTCTTTTTCAAGCATTTGGCATCTCAACAACCAAATACCGATGAGTTCTTTGTGTCTGAGTTTTTGAAGAATATGAGTTTAGCATCCTCAAGAGCCTACAATTTCTCTGCTTCTGTCTGTTCATGGCAAGGGGTTTCTTGTGATGCCAATGGAGAATATGTTGTTGACTTAGTCTTTTCCGGAATGGACCTCTCTGGCACTATACCTGATAACACCATAGGTAAGCTAGGCAAACTTCAATCTTTGGATCTTAGCTACAACAAAATCACTGGCTTGCCTTCAGATTTTTGGAGCTTAAGCTCCCTCAAGAGCCTTAACCTCTCCTCGAATCATATTTCTGGTTCATTGACTAGCAACATTGGCAACTTTGGTTTGCTAGAAAGCATTGACTTGTCCAGCAACAATTTCTCTGAGGAAATTCCTGAAGCTGTTTGCTCACTGCTGAGTCTAAAGGTCCTCAAACTCGACCACAACAGGTTTGCACACAACATACCTTCTGGGATTCTCAAGTGCCAGTCTCTAGTTTCAATTGATCTTTCATCAAATCAGCTCAATGGAACACTACCAGAAGGTTTTGGTGCTGCTTTTCCTCAGCTTAGGATATTGAACCTTGCTGGGAATAATTTGTATGGTCGTGTTTCAGATATTTCTGGGTTGAAGTCCATTGCTAATCTCAACATGTCAGGGAATTCGTTTCAGGGTTCCATTGTGGACGTGTTTCAGGGAAGGTTGGAGGTTCTGGACATTAGCAGAAACCAATTTCAAGGCCACATTCCACAGGTACTGTACAACTTCAGTGGTTACAATTGGTCTCATTTAGTTTACCTGGATTTGTCAGAGAATAATCTTAGTGGGGAGTTTTTTCAAAATGTGAACGAGTCCTTGAATTTGAAACACATTAATCTTGCTCACAATAGATTTACCAAACAGAAATTTCCCCAAATTGAAATGCTCCTCAATTTGGAATATCTGAACTTGTCCAAAACTAGCCTTGTCGGTGAAATTCCTGGTAAAATCTCACAACTAAGCAATTTGAATGCACTTGATCTTTCTTTGAATCATCTGAGTGGGAAAATTCCCTCACTGAGGAATGAACACCTCCAAGTCCTGGACCTCTCAAACAACAATCTGACTGGAGCAGTCCCTCAATCTGTCTTGGACAAACTCCCACGGATGGAGAAATACAACTTCTCTTATAATAACCTAACCCTTTGTGCTTCTGAAATCAAACCTGAGATCCTGCAAAAAGCATTCTTTGGATCATTGAACAGTTGTCCACTCGCTGTAAACCCGCGACTCTTCAGAAGAAGAGACACTAGACACACGGGAATGAAGCTAGCCCTGGCACTGACCTTCTCAATGATCTTTGTGCTTGCTGGCCTTTTGTTTCTAGCATTTGGTTGCAGAAGGAAAACAAAGATGTGGGAATTCAAGCAATCTTCCTACAAAGAAGAACAAAACATTTCAGGTCCCTTTTCATTCCAGACTGATTCAACGACTTGGGTGGCTGATGTTAAGCAAGCAACCTCAGTCCCAGTAGTGATCTTTGAGAAGCCATTGTTGAATATCACATTTGCAGACCTCTTGGCTGCAACTTCCAATTTTGACAGAGGCACCCTTTTGGCTGAGGGAAAATTTGGGCCAGTCTATAGAGGTTTTCTGCCCGGTGGTATTCATGTGGCAGTTAAAGTTTTGGTTGTTGGTTCTACATTAACAGATGAGGAAGCTGCAAGAGAGTTAGAGTTTCTTGGTAGAATCAAGCACCCGAATCTTGTTCCCTTAACCGGATATTGTGTAGCTGGGGACCAAAGAATTGCCATATATGATTACATGGAGAATGGTAACTTGCAAAACCTGCTTTACGACCTGCCACTTGGGGTACAAAGCACAGATGATTGGAGCACAGACACATGGGAAGAAGCTGACAACAATGGAATTCAAAATGCTGGCTCTGAAGGGTTACTCACATCATGGAGATTTCGCCACAAGATAGCCCTTGGCACGGCTCGAGCATTGGCCTTTTTGCATCACGGTTGCTCCCCTCCAATAATTCACAGAGCGGTTAAAGCTAGCAGTGTTTATTTGGACTATGACTTGGAGCCAAGGTTGTCTGATTTTGGACTGGCCAAGATTTTTGGAAGTGGCTTGGATGATGAAATTGCGCGTGGCTCACCAGGTTATGTTCCACCAGAGTTTACTCAACCAGAATTGGACACTCCAACTCCAAAATCTGATGTGTACTGTTTTGGGGTGGTGCTCTTTGAGCTGGTAACTGGAAAGAAGCCAGTTGGAGATGACTACCCTGATGATAAAGATGCAACTTTGGTGAGTTGGGTGAGAGGACTTGTGAGAAAGAACCAAGCTTCAAGAGCTATTGATCCAAAGATTCGTGACACAGGACCAGATGAACAAATGGAAGAGGCTCTTAAAATTGCTTATCTTTGCACTGCTGATCATCCCTTCAAACGACCAAGCATGCAACAGATAGTTGGACTTCTAAAGGATATTGAACCTACTGCTGATTAGTTAGCATGATGAGAATGAGTTAGGTCCTTTTCTTTCATTGCATTTTTTCCTTTTCATTTTTCTTGAGAGCTTCTCATGCTTCCTAGGAGAAAATGTAAAGCAGTTATGAGTTCTTGAATGTTGATGATCTCTTTTCATTTTCCCCCCACCTCTTCTGCTAAATGGACAAAACTTTGATGATGAATATACAGTGAAACCTGATCTTTTAACTATAACTTGTGATTTTACTGTTATTTCTTTAACATTTCAAATTTACCCCAATTCACAATATGAAGGAACATTGTTTAAGGCTTTCAGGTACTGATAATCAATAGTTTAACAGTTATTATGTAATAAGTATCATAACATTATAACAAACCCTTCTCTATTTATGTTTTAAAGTATTCAATCAAATGTTAAACAAAAATAAGGAGATATAATCAGAATTAATTGATAAAATAATTCAAACGTACATTTGTAAATGTTGAGAGAAACACATGCTGATTTTAGAAGTAAATGATTTTGATATTAAAGGTTTGTCAGAGATACGTAGAGTTGAAGGCAAGGCAGATGAAAGAACCCGAACGGCAAAATCATCACTGAGAAAATTGCGGTGATTTGTAGTCTCTGCCATCTGTTTCAAATGTCAAAAGAAAAAATTGGATATCTTTGAATAAAATTTATTTGCATATAGATTTATTTTTTAAAATAGTTTAATAAAACTTTAAAATTATTTTTATATAAATTAAATTTAATTTATGAAAAGGTTTTATACTATTTTTTATCAGTGCAAAAGATATATTTTTGATGTTGCTGAAAATGGGGTAAAAGACAAACTCTGTGAATAAGAAAACTCCCACGTGATATTGACATTGGAATAAATTGGAGTGGAGTTCAACAACTGGAACTATTTTTGTCAACAAATAAATCAATCAAACCAAATAAACTAATGACAAGTAAATTGTTCTCTGTCATGAAAAACCTATAAATAAATTTGTCTAATATATATATATTAAAATGTATTTTTATTTTATAGCAGTTAAACATATTTTTTTGAATACTTGATATTATGTTTTAGTCTTTTTCTTTTTTGAGATTGCAATTATTTTGTTTTTTTTAAATTAAATGTTTTTGGAAGACATGTTAACTAGAATACTTTATCCCTTTAGGTATATAATGTTTTACAGCAGCAAAAATATGATATCAAAAGTATAGTTATTTGCTTCTCTGAGCAGAGAATTAAATGGGCTTTGGCCCATTTGCCACCTAATGACAATACACCGTCACATTCACACTCTGTGCTCCCCTTTTAAACTGTTTTCTCGAATAATATTTCTATTATAGGATAAAAAAAAAATAGCGTGAACAAATTATCATACCACCTTGAAAACCATCCACATAAACATTAAAGTTAAACATAATTAAGGATTTTGTTTAAATTTATTTTTAATTTTAAAAACTATTTCTTAAAATGATTATGCACTACTCAACGAGAAATTCTCATTTAAAATTTATCAAGTTTTGGTTCTTTTTTCCAAACCAAGCGTTTTATAAACCACAAAAAAACAACTAAGAAATATTTTCTTATCTCCTTCTATTCTGTGGTCCTAGTTCAAGGGTTGGAATCATCTGAAATAATGCTACACGTGCTGAGATCGTCAACTTTATATGAATATGTTTTCTTTATTTTATTCAAAGAGTATAAATAATTTTTGAAAATACAAATCAAATACACACTTGATAGTCATAATCAAATTTGATCATTCACCATTCCCCTCTCTTTCAGGGAATTGATTTTTAAAATATTGCCTGTGAATCCTAATTAGGCTGAAATGTTTAAAAAAATTGTGATGTTATTCGTCTCATTACTATATGTATCCGAAAAAAGAAATACTCATGAAATTTTTTATATCACTCGCAAATATTGTTTACTTTTAAAAAAAAAATAAACTATATTATTTTAAAATAATTTTTTAATATAAACTCAGATAAATTATTAATTTTAAACTATATAAAATTATATAACAAAAATTTTGCAAATATAGTTTATCTTTCTAAAAAACAAATTTAAGAAGTTGTAAGTACAAGTCTTACAAAGTTGACCCTTTTAAAATAATTTTAATTTCATAAATATAAATACAAACTATAAATATATAAAGTTAAATTCCAAGTATTTTTGTAATAATTAATATTTGTTTCCCGTCAATAATATTGTTTTTATTACTCATTTTCTAAAATATTTAAACAAAATTAACTTACAATAATATATATTCATAGGTTAAATGCCGTTATATTTATACCTCCTCCACTCTCCACTAACAAATATGTAATTAAATTATCCATACTCATCATCCTTGAATACCTATTTAATATTCATTTCTAATCTTGCCCAAACATATCATGAATACATTCCTAATCCTGAATTTCAAGTTTGGATTGATTTGAAGGCTAAAATTGAGTTTGTATACTTTCAACAATGTTTATTGTCTTCTTCCTTTGTGATTTCTTTTATTGGGCTTGGCTCAATTGAAAATAAGAAAATGTCTTATTTACCTTATCATCAATCCAATCACACATTTTCAACACAATAATGCATGTTTTGATTCCATACTGAGTGGACTAAATATAAATGGTGTAGAATCATTTAAGAAAGAATCAGATAAACAATATTAGTTATGAATAATATTGTGCATTCTTCAAGTTTTTTAATTAACACAAAATATAAAAATTAGAAATTAAAATTTATCAACAATAAAATAAAATTATAAAAGGTATATCAAATTCAAATGAAGATATAAAATCCATCTTTAATTAATATTGTGCTTTATATTATTTTTTTAAGTTGTTAATATCATCATAATTATTCATTTACCACGTGGAATTTTTTTTAATTCAAATAAAAACAAGTTCCTAATTTAAAATAATCAGTATTTAAAAAAAATTGAGTAAAAAAATATGAAGTAACTGCTAACAGAAGGGTTACCTTGAGGAGAAAATTAAGGGAGAGAATATTATGTAAACAAATCACAATTAAGTTAGGATTTATGAATAATAACCAAGGGGAGGATTGGATGTAAAAAAGTGAATTGGGCGAGGGTAATCTGGGGATTAGAACAAAAAACACGGGACCACACTACGGAGTGGGTAGTGGTGTTTCCCCTTCCTCACTTCTTCGTCTTCTTCATTTTTTGTAATTTTATTTTCTGCGTAGAGAAAAAGAGAGAGAAGGGTGAATATGTCTGACGAAGAACATCACTTCGATTCTCAGGCAGATGCAGGAGCGTCCAAGACCTATCCTCAGCAGGCTGGTACCATTCGCAAGAACGGTTACATCGTCATTAAATCTAGGCCTTGCAAGGTTTTCTAATTTTCTTCGTTTTTTTTTTTTTTTTTCAGTTACACGATTTTATTTGCATGTGGATTCTCTGAATGTGATTTTCACTCTGATCTCATTTATTGCGTCGAGCAGAAACTCAACTCACCGTTTTTTTTTTCTGAGAAATATCGATGTAGAGTCTGTTTGTTTGTTTTAGATTGGATGAGTTATTTATTTCCTTAGATAGAATTTGCTTTGTTTAAATAAAGAAATAATCTGGATAGGAAGGAAGTGACTAGAGAATAGTAGGTTTTTGGATTCCTTTGTATTAAAATATTATGAAAGGGAGTTTAGAGTTTCTGTTGCTAAGAAGGAAGTAGAAAGTGGAAAGAACCGAGAAGCTTGGAACGTGAGATGAATTGTTTTTATTTGATCTCGTCTTTAGTGGAGAGATGATTTGTTGTGAGTGACGATATATGCGAGTAGCGTGCATCTCGAATGATTCACGTATTGGATTGTGGATAACAGATATTAAGGAATAAAGAAGGAGAAAGTATGAACAAGAGATGAAGGGATGATGCTGACGAGGGTTTAACGAGATATTTTTTTTTTATGTGGAAATATCACTATTGGTGTTTTATGGTGTGAGTCTACCGTTTAGTGTGGGAGTGCACACTGATTGCTTTGCTTGATCTTTTGTCCTTAGGCAAAATAAAATATAGAGTGTGTCCTATTTCAATTTTGTAATGTCTAAAGATGGTTGCTGTGTGCCTTTACATTGCCCCACTCTCCTGATTGATGGCATGTCTTTTCAATTTTTCTTTTTGGCGCGTACGAGTATTCTTTTTCAGGTATATTATTGTATAATAATCTCAAGGGCTACTAAACAATTTGCACCTTTTTATCAAATTGTTGATACCAAATGAAATGAAACGCTAGCTGCGTCTGTTTTTGTTTCTTACCAATAATCCTAGAACACAAATGTAGCATATGCTTCGGAAACATGTTCTTGAATATAATAGCAATCTATCCTGCATAGGTGCTCATAGATAGTTGCTGTACCCTTATTGGATGTGTTCCCTACCATTACTTAGTACAAATGAGTCTGATAGGAACTAGGGTGCTATGGGATGCCCAAGTCCTACATCGAGAAGTATGGGATGCTCGTGGAGTATTTTTGGTTCTTACTTTTTGATAGTTAGCTTTTGAGGGTGGGTTTCCCTAGTGCTTGGTTACTTATGTATCAGAGCCCATTCACGACACCCAGTTTTCTTGCTTAGTTCTTTAGTTTGTCACTAAATACTAGGAACTTCAATTTCTCTCCTTTCAAAACTTGTTTTTTCTTTAAATAAATTTTGCTACTTGAGTTGGAACTTTAAGATTTATGAACAATGTATTTATGTTGAATTTAATATTTTATTATTTTTCTATAGGGTGATATATGATCTAGTTCCCGTGCTTTGGTTCTAGCAAATTTGTCATATTATATACAAAATATTTTAAGTATTGCTGTTATTTGTATGTGCTTGTTGAGCTCATCTAATGTGGTTTTTGTCGTTGAATGTTATTTTGATTTGAGTTTGAGATAGCCAGTTAAGTAAACATCAATTTTGTTCATCTGTTGGTTTTCAATTTATCTTAACAGGTTGTAGAAGTTTCTACATCAAAAACAGGCAAGCATGGACATGCTAAATGCCACTTTGTTGGAATTGATATTTTTAATGGGAAAAAGCTTGAAGATATCGTTCCATCATCTCACAACTGTGATGTAATACTGCATTCACTTATTTATGTAATATTTGCTAGTGATGCATTTCAATTCAATCATAATTGCTCTGTTTGCAGGTTCCGCACGTGAACCGCACTGACTATCAGCTGATTGATATATCTGAAGATGGCTTTGTAAGTTTTCTTTTACTTCCGACTCCAGGTGACGTGGAATTGCTTTGTTGTTTGTAAAATGAGGATACCATCTTCTAAGAATTTAGATTATCCTTTGTTGAAGGTTGCTTTAGAAGAGAAATTCTTCCGTCACATGGCGAAACTTGAACCTCACATTGATTCCACGTTTTTTTATTATAATTTTTTTTATTGAAATCTTTACATTCAATTCAAGATAAGATCCCCCTCTTTGGGTACATAATCCAAGTTGCCTTTGGGTGCACTTCCAACTTGAAGTATTTCTTAAGTCGAATAATTTAGCTTGGATAAATTAACAAGTAAAAAGGATGCTAAATTATTACCCTCACTGTTACCGTTTAAGCAAGAATGTCACCCGCAAGAAAATGCAGCTGTATTGTTATGATTTTTCTAAGAGTAGCAAAGCATTCTTAACCAATTGCTTTGGATTTCTTTTAGGTGAGTCTGTTGACTGAGAATGGAAATACCAAGGATGACCTTAGGCTTCCCACTGATGAGTCGCTGCTTTCTCAGGTGTCTTGCTAAAAATCATTTTTAAAGCTGCTTTCCTGGATTTGTTTTATTTTAAGACATGGTTTTATGCCCAACAAGAACTCTGCCTCGTTAATTGATTTTTTGCTATTTGCTTTTGTATGTAGATTAAAGATGGTTTTGCTGAAGGAAAAGATCTTGTGGTTTCTGTCATGTCTGCTATGGGAGAAGAGCAGATCTGTGCCTTGAAGGACATCGGTCCCAAAAATTAAAATGATGCTATGGCTATAGCTATAGCTGATAGCATGCTTTTTATTCTTATGTTGCTAACAGGTAGTATTATATTTTCCGTTGCATGTGTCCAAAATAAATTTCATCAGATGAAAATTTGCCTGTGTTTGAAAAACTTAAATCCTTGCACAACAACGGTCTTGGATTGGATAAAATTATCATAAATGTCTCATGCTTAGTTGTTTTTGTTGAGTTTAATATATAATCCTATTGCTACTCCCTGTATAAATGTCTCATGCTTATCAGATAATAAACAGATAAATCTAGGATAGTGACTGTAGTGAATTTCTGGATAGCCATCTTCGTTTTGGGATTAGTGGTAAAGTTAACGACTTTTAGCTATAATTCTACTTCCTATCCTTCCATTTTCTGTGTCACGTTTCTTATCTCATCTATATATACATATATATATATATATATATATATATATATATATAGACACATATATATATATATATATATATATATATATATATATATATATATATATATACATATACATATATATATATATAGCCTTCTAGTTGTAGAAGTTGTAAAAACCATGAGTAAGAATAAAGTTTTTTCTAATATATTAATTTAGGTGATGTCTACGATGCACACTAGCTGCTGCTAGAATGGTGCACAATTGGAATTACCTGGTACAGCTGGTAATTGAAGTTACCATCATATTTGCGTTTTACATACCTTCGGACATTTTACAAGACTCAAGTTACTACATATTTAGAACAGGTCTTGCACTTATCAAATGAAAAAGTGTATTTTTCTTCTTCAAGAGGTTTCGTAATTAACGTCCACCTTCTAGACACCTAATTCTTCACCAATTTGTAGCAATTTCCATTTCTGGAATACCCCTAATAGAGATGTGACCTCATGTTGCAACGTGTGATTTAAATTATAATCCCGACAAAAACAATAATGTAGCCAACAGAATTCATCACAAACTTGGTAATGCTTAAAATGTTGGATATCCTATTCTAATAATTGGGCGAAGTTTTGTGATATCACGGTTTGAAAATCAACTTTTGGGTCACCAAAGTTGTTTGCTTTTTTATTATTTCTTGATTTTTTATTCTCATTATTTAATTTATTATCAATGATTCTATCAGATAGTGTATCGGGAGGAATTTTTTTTTGGTCGGCAAAACAAAATATATATTATGTATGCCAGAGGAATGGAGACTAATGTTATATTATATTTAAATTTGTAAGAGAAATACTATTTTCAGGTGAAAAAGTTGTGTAAGAAATATATAAATATTATAATGTCAATGTTAATGGGATTGCAAAATCCTTAACTTCACACATCATCGTAGTCGATACATTGCGTGCCAATTCAGTTAGTTGTATGTGTATATTGTCACGTAGATGTCGAATTATGTCATGATTTTCAATCATCCAACAATTTTCTATGGAGAGAAAATATGATATCCTAAACTTTTTTAAAGAAACTAAAGTATTTCAATATTTTTTTTCGTTGGGTAAAGGAAATATTATACATGTCATTGTTTTTATTTCATATTATATTCACAACTTTTTTAAAACAACCTATTTGAAATAAATCATTTTTAGAAAAGAAAACAAACTTTTTCTAAAGTAAACAATTTTTCTTAACAATCTCTATTTTATTGAGAACATAAATTGCGGAACGGAAAATCTAGCTTATATTTTGAAAGATCGGATTATCTTAAACATTTATTATTGTTCCGGAAATGTGTGTGCAAAGTTAGATTTTTCGTGTCAACAAGGCATAAAATCTTCATTTTCGAACTCGATGGTTGACATAGTAATTAATGCTATGCGCTCTTCCATAATAAGAAATTCGCGCTAAAAACTCCTCATATCAGTAACCGCAATAATAGCATAGACGAAATTCGGTTTTAGTTCGGTGGCCTTAGATAAATTTATGGTAAGACAAAAAAATCTTCATTATCCTCATAAATTTTGTATTAGATTTACAAACATACTCACATGTTAGATATCCTAAATTAACTTCATTTTTGGAGCATGACTTGTTAGAAAATTGGTAAAAGACTACCACTCTTCGTAGATCACCTAAATTCTTCTTTCTTTGTTGATCGATTTCTGATGAAGGAATGATTAGAGATTTGAATCCGATTGCTATTTTGTTTAACATTTAATAATGACGATAATGAAATTGGTCTGACAGTGCTGCTTCTTTTGGATTTGGCTGCTAATGTTAACACACTTGCAATCAACACAAGGACTTGTATTTATTCAACCTAACATCCAATTAAAGTAAGAGCTCAATCACAAAGCTAAAGAGAGCCCACAAAAAATCACATCAGACCCCATTAATATCACCCTCCAATAACACAATCCATGAACTATAATTTTTATGTATATGAAGCTTTTTCAGATCCAAATTACTCCTAAATTCTCCCCCAAATGCAAAAATAAGCAAATATAAGACCTAAATACTTTAACTTTTGCCACACATGCCAATATTAAAACATGAGCATTTGCATGTTCTATCAAAATATACTGCCCTTTTGTTCACTGCATTTACGTTAAGACCAAACAGTAAGTTTAACCCATCTCATAATCTTTTACCATATTAGATTTATTTTTACAAAAAATAGTTTATAAGGTAATGCTTGTTTTATCTATATATTTAAATTGACTTAATCTCTAATATAAATATGAAAATAAAAATAATTTAAATATGTACATTTATTCGCATAAACACTTCCTTGATTTAAAAAGTAAAATATTATTCCCTGCTCGTATTGGACCAATTTGAAAATTTTCCTTCAAGAACAAATTACTAAAATAATTATATAAACACTTCATTTGTTAAAGGATGCATCACATTCTTGTTGAATCTTTATGACACCTTGCATTCCATTCTCTAAACCAAATTGAGTCGTAATTGACATTTTTCTTACCCCTTGCTGATGTCATCTTCACTTTGCACAAATATTCTCTTTTCATTCAAAAATTCTCCATTTTACGTTTGATGTAATTACTAATAATATTAACCTCTTCCTCAAATTGTTGTCTTGTGTGTGTAAATGGAATCATACAAAACCTGTATCGTACCAAGATGTCGAAGGAAATAATATTAACCTCTTTGTCAAATTCATTATTTGGACGTAGAAACTGTGTTAGAGACACCTGAGAAACTGTGTGGAACTACAAATTCACATTTTGACACGGAATGTAAATAGTTTGATGAAAAAAACAAACATGTCCCTGAACATGTTTAAAGTCAAGTATAAACTACTCTCTTGACGAAAATTTGTCATGCATGCAAAAGAAAACATTAATCAATCTATATACTTAAAAGGCCTAACTATTTATTAATAATTAGTATTGGAAAGTTAATGTATATAGGAATGCAGAAAAGGCATTATATCTTACTTTTGTATTAAAAAAACGCAAAAGGGGTTAGGTTTAAGGGAACCAAATTGTGTGTAATAAAGACGAGAAATTTGGTTCCCTTTTTACCAGCATTTTTGGCTTTCCATTCAGCAGATTGGACTTCCTTGCAATGATATGAAAAATCTCATCATCATTTATTATTATAGTAAAATAGTAATAAAAATAAATAAAAAGTCTGGGAATCTAAGCATTTGACTTTACTCTTTATTCTCTTATGTATATTTTTGAACATTACTTATTTAATAAAGTAGACAGATATTTTAAATTTTTAAATTTACTTATAAAAAATAATGTCATCAAAACTATTATCGTTATTTTATACATTATAATAGTAACCTTTTTAAATTTATTGAATTTGTTATATTGTTCTTATCATGATTTACTTTCATCTCTTCTCACGACCATAACTATAATTATTTGGTCTTATAGTGAAAGGGTTTCAAACTGGTTCTACAACATGATAACAAAAACAAAACCCTATCAAGATAGAAATCAGATTTGTAATATCAACTTGTATTTATCACTCGTGTTATATCTGTATAGGTTCTCATATCTCCAATACCAAAACAATATGTGACGTGCCATGCAGTGTTTTCTTTTTTTCAAGTTTGGTTATTTTAAAAAATAACAATTGTAGAAACTTATGATTTTTTATCAATTTTTTTAATTAAGTTTTTCACAGAATTGTTGGCGAAGAAGAAATGAGAATATAATTTTTCAAAGTTATTTTTTTATTGTCATGAAAATATTAGGCTATTCTTATTAAATTATTTAACATAACAAATAAAAAGAAACTTATGAAAAAATACATGTTACTCTTTAATTTTAAAATATATATATATATATTCCTTAAATACTTTTAACCAAGTAACCAAAATTAAATTGTTTCTACAAATCATAATTCACGGTCTTCACGATTTTCAAATTCTAAAATGAATTATAATCTTTTATTACCATAGTTTCTTATGCCACCATTTTTATTAAAATTTAAAAAAATGATAAAATAATTTACGTTTAATATATTTTTAAAATATATGATGTCATTTTTTATCAATCTATCGTATGTGTATATATAATCCTTAAGACCTTATATTCGATAAAGAGAATAGAGATATAGAAATGAAAAAGAATAATACGAAAATAACTGAAAATCATAACCATTTGATTGAAAAGGAAATACATAGATACATGTGAAAATAAATACAAACATAGTCAAATATATTAGTGAAATTCAATTATTTTTAATTTTGTTTTTTTTATTTTATAATTAAAAAATAACTAAATCTATTAATTTTTTTCTCATTTTCACTTCCTCAACTACACAAGCCATATAAGCTAACATTATAGTTATGGATGATCATATGGGTTTATTCAATTTAAGCTGAAAATTTCGATTGCATTGAGTTCGTGATCAAATTGATTAGACAATTAACCCAATGTATTTTAAGGAACAATCAAAAAATGAATTAATAGTTTTTTTAATTTTTTTTAATTTATATATGTCTTTTAAATTTTATTATAAAATTATGTTATTCATTTTTTATCTATGAATATATATGTTGCTATTAATAACTTTATTTGGATATTGTTGTTTTTCTTGTGTTTGAAATTTAAACCAACTAATTACATTGTTTTAAACCCTGTTTATTATTTCATATAACGGTATTTTATTATAATAAAAAACTAAAACTAAGTTACTTTTGTCAGACTATATTAAAATACAATAATATATTTTTTAAACTTTTAGGGTCAGCCATCTAATTGAAGATGACAATTAGATCCATTTTGGCAAAGTTGGTACAATTATATGGTATATGATTCAATGAGCAAAGAAAAGTAAAAATGGAATAATTTAAAGTTGGTTGATTGGTGTACGAATTAAAACAATACATGGTTTAAGAGATGCAATTTTGTAATTTTGTAAGTACCCTTCAAACTCAGATCATTATTTCATAGAAGTGCTATTTGGGTACACTATTATACTACTTATCTTTCTTTTTACATTTTAAACTAAATTCATATATGATTTCATATTTAAGTGGATACAATTTTAATTTCGTATTCGTTAATCACCTAAATATATATTTATACTTAAATGAAATAAATTAATTAATAAAATATCAATTTAAAATTACTACAAAATTTTAGTCTTACATAGGAGGATGTAATTCGTTTTCCTTTATGTTTACTGTATTTATTATTTTAAAATATTTCATAAAAATTACATGAACAACATCATAGAAACACAACACATGCATGACAATATATATATATATATATAGAGATTGCATAAATTAAACAAAAAAATTTAAATAATAACTATAACTATAAACCTCGAATGAAACAGTGTAGATAACAAGGTATCAGAACTTTTTTAAGTGTGTGGTGTAACAGTAATAAAATATCCTTTGAAATCGTATAAATAATAATTATATTTCAGTATAGACTAATATGATAACTCATACACCTACTTGTCAAAGTATAATATGTGAACTTTTTTTTTTCTAATTTCTCATAACTTATGTCGTAATCTACATGAGAAGATCATCAATAAATTTACAATTTTTTATTTAATAAAATAACATGCTTAACTCTTTATTGCATAAATTATTTATCACATGAATTATATTCATTACAGAAACAGATATAATTATAGATATTCACCACAAATATTGTATTATATATATATATATATATATATATATATATATAATAATGATGTTATATTTATAATGTTTGTCATATATTAATCCACTAAGCATCATAATTATTCTTTCATTCTCTATGTGCCACTCCTCATAGCATGATTTATTACAATTCTAAATTTATAAATTTTAAGTTATTAAATGATAGAAGTTACACAACCTTATGTTTGGAATTTCCATTCCCTTATGAACACTTGTTTGTAGTGGATGCCCCTTTTCATTTTATTTAATTATTTAACATTATGCTTCCATTGCCATTTAACATACAATGCAACTATAAACATAATACTAATATTCATTTAGGTCAGATTCGTCATGAACTTTGGCATGAGGTAGCTATGAACTTTATTGACTTGGTCGTACTACTTCTTGTATTCTATTATAGAATATAATATATTCGTTCCCAAACCTCATTTATGTCAAATCTAACTTTGTTTCAATTGTAGTATAAGTGTCTTAGCCATCCTCCAAAAAACCAAATAAAAACACATAATTCAATTTATTTTAAAATAGTTTCAATTTATCACACAAATTCTAATATTCATAAAATAAATATGTTCTTTTATTTTCTTATAAAGTGAATAATAATAATTTTCATATGTATGCAATATATTTTTATTTTAATTACTCAGTGTTGAAGTAGATATTTTGACCTCTAAAATTTATTTAAAAAAATATAATTTTGCTTAAATATATAATGTAAAAGCCTTTAACAAGTGTGGTGAGTTAACATAATATTTTTATAAAAAAAAAAATCTAATAATCTAAGTGATACTTAAAAACACATTTAACTTAAATATTATTATATGACTAAATTTTAAGGGACAATGATTAAACCTTTGAAAATAAAGAAGGGCAGAGAAAGCGTCCACGTAGGATTGAAGAGTGATTAATGCTCCAAAAAGCAAAAGCAAAAGAAAAGGTGCAGCTAGTCAAAGAATCCCCAACATTACATTGGAGAATTGACGGCGTTAAACAAATCTCCTAATTCAACAAACAGCGATAGTAGGGGAGAAACAGGATAGTAGGGGAGAAACAGACGGCGTCTGTTACCTTTTTGTCAGAGCAGAGGAGAGAGAAAATGAATTAGGATCTTCTTATTTTCTGATTATATTAAAAAATAAATAAAACTCATATGAAAAAGATCTTTAAATTTATAAATTTTTTTAATTGCCAATGTAAGTTTCATCAGTTACCTTTCTATAATTTTTAGAAACTGACTTTTTAAAAATATAAAAAGTAGCATGTACGACTTTAATTTTTTTTTGGATATTTAAGTCTGTATATAATTGTTGTTTTTATTTTAAATTTTAGTTTAATATTTTTTTCTCCTAATTTTTAAGAACCAATTCAATATTTGATAAATTTTAGCAAAAAATGTTTATCACCCTTTATATAACTGACTAACTCCACATATACTTATTAAACTTTACATATTAACCAGTACCTGTTTATTCAATTAGGTAAAATTCAAAAATGTGCATACAAAATTTAAACAGTAATTATAAGTATATATATATATATATATATATATTATTTCTATGATGTCATGGGAATTTATCAACCCAAAATAATAGTCTCAATGAGAATTTACCTTTTTTAAATTTCTATAATGAAATGGGAGTTTATCAACCCAAAAGAATAACATTAAATGAGAATTACTTATTTTAATTTGTTTTTTCTTTATTAGTGTTATTTTAAAAAACATATATTTTCTTTAAAAAAAATCTGAATTATTCACAAAATATAAAGCATCTTTCTGTTCAACTCAACCTTGATGACATGTGATTTCTAATTATTTTTGTGGGTGTAAATGAGTATACTTACTTGTATAGTATTTTGAAGTGTGGTTGTTGGTAGTTGAAACCAAATCATCAAAATGACTATAATTAATTTTTAAAAGAAATTTGAACATACTGATATTTTACTTATTATTTTTTCTAATCAATAATTAAAGTAACAAATTTATACCATTTCAGTCAAAATAAAGTCTTTATTAAAAAAACAAAATTAATTTAAAAGTGGAACATTCATTATTATTATTTTTAATGTGTAAAAAATCATTAAAGGGTGGTGGTTAGGAGATAAAAGAATTATTGTGAAAAGATTAAAAAACAAAGGAGAAAGGGATAGGATTGACATTGAATTAAGTGGAGTTTGAATGTGATTAAGAACACCCTAAATATTAAATATATGTATTAATATTTGTAGTTTTAATAAATGAAACATTGATTAAGTATTCTTCCCAAGGAAAAGAGGCACCTGAGTCAATGCAGGTCAGAAACTCTCTCACACACTAACTGTGGCGTTTCTCGAAACCCGAAACGTTTCGCTTTTCCACACCATAAAACCGGCAACCGCTTCAAACCTTCACTCTCTCTCAATCCCTCCGCTACTGCGCCATGGCTGAGCGCCGCAGCCCCCAAGCTCTCCCGGAGCCACACCCTAAACTAAACGATTCCGACGAAAAACCGCACGACGCCAACCAAACACAACGACTCACCGAATCGCCCTCCGTTGCCGAGTCGCCGCGTGGCGAGTTACGAAGTTTCGACGAGCGTCTTATGGAGTCCAATTTAGAAACCCTAGGCGGTGCTGTTACCTCTTCTGTGCAAACCCTTGCTGTGCAGCACCATCGCAGTGACGGTAATTATTTCGTTTTGTGTCCTTTTTTTTCACGCACACAAATATCGAAATGAATATTTATATTTCAGTGAATTGTTTGGTTGGTGTGACAGATTTGCATGGAAGCTCTGCTGCGTCCAATTCCAGTGACAAAGCCGAAAGTAAGGTTAGAGAGCATTTATCTCAGGGAATTTGGTTTAATTAATTTGGACGAGATTTTAATTGTTAGTTTGGTGCGATCGTTTGGTTTAAGGGTTCTATAGTAGTTGTTCTCTGGTTAGGGATTTGGTATTTTGTGTAAGTGTAACCCTTTTGAAGCGTTTTGCTCAGTTGCAATTGTTACCTGTTGCTACTTATAGGTTAGCTGGATCTTTGAATGTTGTTTTAAACCACCTAGTGTTTCGGAAGTGTTGTTTTAGCTTTAAAATCTTAACTTCTTGAAAGGTATGAGTTGTGGGTGTTCCTCTGTTTTCTTTCTTTTATTTTTGTCTTTGTTTCATAGGTGTTCAGGATGATGATGGTTAGTTTCGAATGAGTAGTCTGAGAACAATATGGGAATCATTCCATCCTGGGATTAGAAATTATGAAACTTATTCTAGGAGAATTCTTATCTGGCATCCTGATTTCCCTAGTGTAAGTAAATGCATGGTAGATTCAATATAAAAAAGAGTTCACTCATTCCTTTTGAAGTATCCTAATGATGAATCCCACAGTAGATATATAAACCATTCTTGAGCTTTTATCTAAATTGAAGAATGTAGGTGAATTGATCTTTGACATTCTAGCTACTAAAGCCCCCATTAGTTTGTCTATGATGACCCTTTTTTCATAATTTGTAGTATGATTGGACCATGTTCTACATGGCTTGTGTGTTAGTGTGACTGTGGTATTTGTAAACCACTCTTGTGCTTCACTCATCTAAGGGATTTTTTTGGGAAGTACTTAGCCCTTTTAATTTTGGAATTTGGCTTCCCAACCCAACTCAGCCTTGTAGCATTGATGATGGGTTCAGAGTTGCATTTTGGTTTGTGTATCAATTTACAGGTGTATGGACAGTTCAGATTATGCAATACAATTTGAAAGTGAATCCCACAACTGATCTCCTTAAATTGATGGTAAAAATTCACATAACCCACGTGAAAATTTAAGGTGCACGGAACAAACATTAACAACTAGTCATTCGATTGTTTTCCTTGAATTAGTAATTCCTAAGGTAAACTAATATTTGTTGTGTTTTAATTAAGCATTAGAAAGTCACATATATTTCGCATTTTTTACACTAAAGTAGATAATGTCATACGCAGGAGACAGTTGCACCTCCTGAAAACGACATTAATGAAAGAGGAGCAGCCCAGCCACTTCCAACTCAAACAAATCGGCTTCAGCTGTCTGTATGTTCAACTCCATTATCTGAACCACCACCAACTTCTGTTACACAATCTTTATCATCTGTTTCTAGTCCAACTGTACCAAAACAAAAATTATCTACTCCAAAGGTTGATAATGCACATTTGCCAGAAGTAGATAAGAAAAATCCTTCTGGTGGCAAAACCTTGTCTGCTGTTTCTGTCGCAAGGTCATCAGCATCTGATGGATATAACTGGCGGAAGTATGGTCAAAAGCAAGTGAAGAGTCCTACAGGTTCTCGAAGCTATTACAGGTGCACTCATTCAGACTGTTGTGCTAAGAAGATTGAATGTTGTGATCATTTTGGTCATGTGATAGAGACTGTTTATAAAAGTGAGCATAGTCATGATCCCCCACGGAAGACTAATTCTCTTAGGGAAAATAAGTTTCTGTCTGCCAGTGAACCTACTGTAGAAAACAGTGTTCCAGATCAGCCTGTCAGACTTCTGAAGGATACTGATCCATCCGTTTCTTCAAAAGAATCTCCACAAGAAGCATCCTGCAGCACTGATAAGAAACGGCCAAACTCATCTACTATCAGTGGTAATGGTAAAGTTATTTTGAAAGAGGAACATGTAAATGAGCCAGAGCCGAAAAAAAGGTAAGTTTGCATTGCATATAACCTCATACTTTACGGGAAAAAAAAAAAAAAAGATAAGACCATTTTCTTGTAATTGTGGCAGGATATGATATTTAACGTCTTTCCTTTAATTCGATGTCCAGAATGAAGAAAGGTGACCTCACAGTCATGGATTCTCCTGTAAAACCTGGAAAGAAGCCCAAGTTTGTCATACATGCAGCAGGGGATGTGGGGATATCTGGTGATGGTTACCGATGGCGCAAGTATGGTCAGAAAATGGTGAAGGGAAATCCACATCCCAGGTGCATGTCTATATATTGCTTACTTTCTATTTTCTTTTCCTTTCAATTTGTCCAGTCCTTAGTATGTTTTTTTCTTTTTCATTGACAAGTTTATATCCTTACACAATGTTGGTGAAAAATAAGTTGCATTTAGACTTAATAGGTGTAAAAAAAAAATCTGATAAATTGTAGAAACCGATAAGAAATTGTATGTTGGGTTTATTTGCTTGCAAGCAGTTCAAAGTCAATGATGTGCAATGCAAATACATTATTTCTAGCCAGTGCTTTTTTTGCCATTTGGATTAGTGTTTAATAAAATTGCCCCTCTCTCAATATATGCGTGCACACGACAGGCATATATTTTTCAATTTCCCTTTTCTGTGGTAGTTCTATTCTAACTGCTGAGCTTCATTATCAGTTTCCTATTGTGTATGTTTAAACTTTGCATGAACAATAACTAGTTATATTTAATGACCCAGGATAAAGGCACTTCTATCTTATGCATGTTTGTATAATTGTATTAGTAATAATAACTGAATAAGAAAGTTGCTTAGAGAGCTTTAGTTTTTGTGGGAAAACTAAGCCAAAACCAAGATGGACTGAGTGCTAAATTAATAAATGAAACAGTTCTCAAAAATATTGTATATAATGCTAATGAAACAGGGGGCTGTGGCTAACTGTTGAATTTTGTGTCAAACTAGGACTTGTCTATATCTTTCTTCTCTTGTTCCAAGAAATGATGCATCCATCATGGTAGCATGTATTATTTAAAACTAACTTATTGGTTTTTCAAGAGAATATGTATGGACTTCTGTTTATCAGTAATACCATTTCAGACTGCTGTATTGTCTGTTGTTTCCGTTTGCCAAAGAAACCAAAGCTCACAAATATGGAGTAATAACCAGAAAACTGTAACTTCTATTATCATAGAGTCTAAATCAAAGATAACTTGAATTTTCTGATGAAAATATGGTAGTGGAATTCTTGGCACATGTTTTGTTTTGAAATTGAATGCTGTTCCTCATTTGCATAAAGACAGGTCTTCTTTTTAGGCCTGCTTCCGCAGAACATAGTAAAGTCAATTGTCAGAAATTAAAATTTGTTGAATTTTTTGTTGTTGTTGATCTTTTGAGTGTTGACTACATTATTAACAATAACAGATTAGTTTTTAGGTGATTTTTATAAAGATAAAATGTATTTATCCAAAACATTAATGATTGGGTGAGTTTGTGCAATAAAAGAGTTGGAGTCTGTATATTTTCCTATCTGTCATGGATGCGAATCTTCGATCAGCAGTTGTAAATAGTAAGTCAAAGTATGAGGCAAGTACTGATATATTTTCCCTGCATGAAGAATGTCTCTTAACAGCCCAATCAGTCATTCTGGAAATTTTATTAACAGCTCTAGTAATATATTGGGAAGGTCTATTTTCCAACTTGGTTTGGAGTTTCAGATATTCTGTATTTTGTTTATATGCATATTCCTCTCTCCTTGGTGTAACAAGTAATGAAAGAAGCATCTTAATTACATAGAATGTTGATGTATTTTTCATTTGATTTTCTATTCTCAAAAACAACGAGTTGATAACTGGGGCATGCACGTGCTCTTTATTGTCCAAAACCATTTGGTTGTAATATTCTCTATTTTTCTTTTTTGGTTTTGCATGCTTAGTGCATGTCTGGTTTTCAGTTTGAAAACGCAAAAGTATGTTTAAAAAGTAAACAGGAAAATACCATCTTGTTTGATTTTTAGTTGAACATGATTTTAAAATGAGTTTTAGCATAATTTTGCCTTGAAACTGAGTTTGAAATAGTATTAAAGAGAGTTGTCTTCACAAACTCAATGTGCAAAAGTAATTTAATCGAAACTTGAGTTTACACGGACTTAGTTTGTGGTCTTCTTAAGTAAAAGATGTGTTGGTGGTGGTGTAGACCTTTGGCTTCCATTATTTCTTGATAAGTGCTCTTTCGTATGGGCAAATGGACAAGGACAGATGTCTAAGTGATGAAGTAGCAATTCTGTAAAATACAATATGTTAGTCACTAGGGCTTGTTTGAAATTGCTTTTCTATTTTATTTTTAAAATTTGTTTTTAACTTAATTTTAAAACTTGTTTAGGTCCTTTTAGAATAATTTTTTAAAGTAATAGTCTGAAAAAATTGTCAGGATGCAGAACTTCTAAAGCTATTTCTTAAAAACCAAAAATGAATGAAAAATGTTTCAAATAACTTACTGACTCTCATCCCCTAAAAATCTTCACACCAACATGTCTACTCCACTGGAACTGTGATACTAGGCTGGCAGTTTTTCAGTGAGACTATGATGGGATGTAAATGAAATGGTGGGTGCGAGCTGGTGCCTCCTCCTATCCTTAAAAGTGATTGACTTGGAATGTAGGGTGAGGTATTGCGATGCCACCAGAAGCCAAGAGCAATGTGGACAACTGAGTCACCATTGGTATGGAGAAATCCCAACCATTGAGAGCTTAACAACTTACTCCATGGGAACAAAAGCAGGTCAGCTGGCATACCTGGAGAAGAGAAACACATTTGGGAGAGAATATGAAGACATGATTTTTAAGTTTCTCAAGTTTACTATTTTTTCAATGATATACCACCGGTACAAATCACTTTTAAAATTTAACAAGAATAGCTTCAGAATGTTCTTTTTTTTTTTTTTTTTTCTTTCTTTTTAAAAAACTATTTAGAGACAGATTTAAAATTCCAGGAAAATAAGAGAAACTAATTTTTCTGTTTGTTGATCTTTAACAATTAGAACTTACATCTGGAACAGTAACCAAACGGTTGCCCTACTCGTCTTCTATATGGCCCGCCGACTTCCTCTTTTTTGTCTTTATAATTTGGCGATTGGAATTGTAATCTATTCCTTCTCTTCTGATCACCTCTTGATTTTTTTCAGGAACTACTACAGATGCACTTCTGCTGGATGTCCCGTCAGAAAGCACATTGAATCTGCCGTAGATAACTCAGACGCGGTCATTATAACATACAAGGGTGTACATGACCATGACATGCCTGTGCCCAAGAAACGACACGGGCCGCCAAGTGCTCCTCTTGTGGCAGCTGCAGCACCCGCCTCCATGAACAGTTTGCAGGTGAAGAAACCCGATTCCCCACATAACAAGAAAGTTTCGACTCAATGGTCCGTGGACACCGAAGGAGAACTAACTGGGGAAGCTCTGGAGCTTGGGGGTGAGAAAGCAATGGAATCAGCTCGAACGCTTCTGAGCATAGGTTTTGAAATTAAGCCTTGCTGAATTCATGTTTCAGAAGCCATGCATGCAGTTGTAACTAAATTAATTGGCGGGTCTCTTGTAATTTCATTGCTTCCCGTGTTTATCCTTTCTTGTTTCTGTTTTTCTCCCCACGTAGGCTTGTAGTGGAACAGTTGGTGTGTATTTTTGCTTGTACACCGCTTCAACTTGTCTGAAACAGTTTGCTAGTAGTGGAACCAATATAGAATTGATTGACATCATTTTATTCTCATGATCATGGAGGCTAACACAAGCATTTTGGCTTTTTCATTTCCCGTTTTCCATTCCATATAAAGATTGCGACAGGAAATTCCCTTTGTGTTGGTCACTTTAACAAAAAGGAGTAGCAGACCTAATATGTCCTTTAATAATAGTTCAAAAAATTCATATAGCTAAAAAAGGTTTGTAATAGCTTAGTTTAATTCAATTTTGCTTAATCTGTAATAAAGTTGAGTTATTGTCCTCCCCTGAGTAGTAATTATAACCATATTTCGCATGCTTCCATGGAATAATTTCTACCATTTTAGATGAGACTAATGGTTAGTAAGATTCTTCTTGAAGGGGTGATTTTAAGATTCACACCCTTAATACCGTAAATAAAACAAATATCAGCACTTTACTTTCTAATATATTCCATTTAATGCATTTTATATAATTAGTTAAAATTCATTGAGATTATAAAAACATGAATAACATTAATTAAATAAGAAGTATAATTCATGAAATTGCGATTTTAATAAATAATTTTTTTTGGAAAATGTGTTGTTATAATTTTATATATTTTGTTGTTGAAAGAAGATTTGATGAAAAATAAATAAAAATAGAGGAAACAGCTCCCTTCAACAAGGTGGAGAAAAATGTGTACTGACTTATTTGGATTACGTAGATGTTTACATCTTTATCGTCATGTTATATCTCTTTATATTTAATCCCTTTTATCTGAGAGAGAGTTCATATTCATTATTTTGTTTTGCTTTTATCTATTTATCACATGATTTTTATGCAATAATACATTATTTATTTTAAAAACAAGTAAATATATAAAATACAAAAACAGGTGTAAGTCTCCACGTCCCAACAGAAATAGGGCTGGATGCAGGCTTATTTTGTTTGCCAATATAATTTTTTTTTGTTTTCATAAATAGTTGCAAAATCAATTATTCAAGAATTAAAAAGAAGGAAAAATATTTCTTCCATTTATACTTATTTTTTCTTCCACACATACAATCAATGATTAACGAAAGAAGAAAAAATAATTAAAAGAGGAGACTCAAGAAAAAGTCGTAAAATTTAAGAGGAAGGTTAGTTTTTGCAAATCGGGGGATAGTCTATACTAATAATACACATCGTTATAAGAAGAAGAAAACACAACTGTTCGTGAAAAAATAAATTTGTACTTTTTTATGGTAAAAGAAAAAAAAATTAACTCTAATTTAGTTTAGTTCAATTCAATCATGTCAATTAAAAAGCTATTATTTCATAATTCAATTTATTGAGAAGACTAGTCTAAAATCAACGTTTTTTTGTCTTTTATAATTGATATAACCAATGTGAAAATTTAATTTGGTGGTTAATTATATTTCTTTAATACTCACGTTATTTAATGATGAGTTAGAATTGTAAAAAATGATTGGTCTAATTTGTTAGACTCAACCTACGCTAACCTGTTTTGTAAATGATTTGGTCAGATTTACAGTACATTCAACTTTAGATAATTTGGTTCGGTTTGACTCAATGAAATGCTGGCTTAAACGAGAAAAGTCACTTATATTAAAACAGTATATTTTAATCTTAAAAAACACAATAACGTGAAAAAAAAAAACTGTAATAATAATAAAAAATGACAAAACCTATCCATATATTATCGAAAGAATGACTTAAATTTACTTTCACTTTCAAGCAAGTCAAGATATTTACATACTAACTACAAAATTCATTTACGAATTAAAATTTTCAATGAAGTGTCATTATATTCAATTAATTAAAAATTATTATAAATTTTAATTCATAAATGAATTTTGTAGTTAGTATGTAATTCATTATTTTAGGTGTGTGTGGTATGTGCCTAGGGCTTAGGGCTGGTGGGTTGGGCCTAGGGCTTGGTGAGAGATATGAGAGTTAGATGAGAGGTGTCCCTAAAAGTTTAAGTTTAGATTGAATATTCAACTAAACTTGAGTTGATTGATTTGATGTTTCTATCTATGTAAATAAAGTGATTTGTAATTAATATAATATTTGAGTTATAATTTTGATGTTTAATGTCTTATTGGTTGTTTGCCTTTGATTATGAATAGATTTGATAGAAATAATATATAAAAGTATTATGAGCTTTCACTGAAATGTTTATATATATATATATATATATATATATATATATATATATATATATATATATATATATATATATTAAAATGTTTTAATTAATTAAAAATATTCTTAAAATTTATTAAGTTGGTAAGAAGTAACCTTTTAGTTGATTAAATTTTTGTTTTAATTTACTAAAATCACAAACATTTCAAAGAGTCGGGGTCGTGTTGTTTTATCCAATTAAAAGGTAATTTTAATGGACCAGAATCACCAAAAGACAATTTTAAGGTCATTTTAGGAGTGGCTAAAATTTTATCAGACTTCACATAATTTTGTTTTAGTTTATTAAAGTCATTTTAATTGACTAAACCTATCTCATATGCAAAGTTAACTTATCTTTTGTAAATACAAATATTAATGCACATGAAACCTTTCAAAATATTTTGAGTCAGAGTGAAAAACATCTTGCTTGAACTATTTAAAAAAAAAAAGTCATCTCATTAATGTCTTTATTTGATATTATTATCTTAAAAATCATGGTTATCTCTCTTTTACAATTCTAAGTTAAATTTATTTAAGTAATTTTGTTTTTATTTTCAGATTATTTTTTATTGTTTAGTTCTTGTTTAGGTGATCAATATTTTTTTTTTTTTTATAACAGTTTACAAAAGATCACAAGAGATAAAATATAGCATTTCACAAGTTGTGATGATAAATCTTACAAGATTTAAAGCCTTGTAAGTAAGTTTTCTCTTTTTTTAGAGGTTATTTAAAACTTAAAAATTAGTAGACTTGCTTAGTAAAAATGATTAAATAAAATGTAGATTTCTTATAAGAATGAATTGATACAATTCTCCAAGCTATTATTATCTCTCCCTTCTCCTCCAATATTTTATTTAAATTGTATTCATATTGCATGTTATGAAATATTAAAGAATAATGAAGATATCCTCCTTACAATGTAATTGAAATTATTTTTCTCTAAAATATCTATTAATTAAAAGTTAAAGCTTCATTTATTTTAAAAAATAGAATATATTTGAAGTTGAATACATCCATCTTCAAAGTCAAATCACATTTCTAATAATTTACTTATATTGATTAGATTCATGTTGTAATACAAATGTAATTTTATGTGAGTTGGTGGAAAACCTAACTCATCATAATTTTAGTCTATAAATTAAATTTTGAATATTGATTTTTTATGAGATATAATTATTTTTATACTCTAACCTGATCTAAACCCATAATAAACAAGATTAATTCACAATTTGACTATTTTTGACAATCTTAAGAGAAATTAATTTATAACAATAATTATTATCTTTTAAAACTATAAATCAAGTTAATTATATTAAAAATTAAAAGTTCAATATTTGTAGAGAATAAAAAAGAGGCTTGTACTGAAAGGCTCTTTCGCATTTATTTAAAATATTTACTATAACCACCCTTCTTTGTTAATATTAAGAAACAATGGTACCTAATTAGTTAAAGTCAACGAATGAATCTATTTCAAAGAATAAAATACAGTTTTTTTTTTTAATTCTTACCAAACTTCTCTTAAAAAATACTTCCTCTACTTCTACTTATAAAACAAAATACATTTTAAGAAAAATAGTTATTTTTTTGTAAAACATCTTATAATTATTATAAGTATTTATATATTGTACCAATGAACAATAAAAATGGAAATTTTAAAATTCACTAGCAATACAATTATTAATTTGATATATTAGAAATAGTTATAAAAATTGAATTAAATTATTTTGTTTGACATTAGTGAGTGTGATAAAAGTGTATTATATTGAGGAAAAGGAGAATTGTTTTTCACGTTGAGTCACTCATTCACTCAACTCGAGAGGCCTTGTTCTTCCTCACTCTTCCCATTCTCTCACTTCCTCTCATCTCATCTCCCATTTTTTTTTTTTGTTATCTTCCTTTGCCTCTTCAACCCTCTCTCTCTCCAATCTTTATCAATTTCTGTTATTCTGACTCTCAAAACTCGCCCCTTTTCCGGGAAAATTTCTTTGCTTTTTCTCTGGGCAAGAAAAGAAATTTGAAAAAACGTGAACTTTTGCCGAGGAATGCGTGTAAGCGAGGTTGTAGTGCTGAAAGCAGCCTCCTTTTCCACAATGCAGAATGGAATCTCAACCTTTGGGGTCTGTCTTAGCCTCATTTCCCAAACCACCGTTACTACACAGTGCAACTCAGCTTAAACCCTAGCTTTGCTCAAAAGGGTCAACACCTTGATCCTTTGTGTCAGCAGCTTCCGTCACCGGCTTCAACCTTTCTGGGTGTTGAGCTGATTTCGGAATCTGGGCCGAGAGGAAAGCGGGTTTCTTGTTTCAATGCCTCTCAAATTGCGGATTGTGGAGTGGTACCAGTTCAGTGCATACTTCGGGTGAAATTCTGAGATCTGTTTAGAAACCCTCGTCATTGTACGCCAGGTGTTCGCTAAAAGTTTCGCATGCTCGTGCTTTTTCTATTGCGTCTTAAGCTTCCAGAAGTGGATAGTTAGAGCTTAAAGAGTCATCTGAAGGGGTGAGTGGTGAAGTGAAAAAAGGAAAATTGTGTGAATGTCAGGTCCCAGAGTGAGGTCTATGAATGTTGGTGACTCAGAGGCTGCAAGGCCTGTGTTTGGACCAGGTGGGAACAAGACAGGGTCATGGAGTTCTCGGAAGCCAGCTTCAAAGCCACTGAGGAAAGCTGAGAAATTGCACAATGAGGCCAAAGAGAAGAAATCCCATGAAGTGTCTCCGGTTCTTACTTCTCCTCAGTCACATTCTGCGAGTGTTCTGCGCCGGCACGAGCAGTTACTGTACTGTAATTTGTCTCTCAATGCTTCATGTTCGTCTGATGCATCCACTGACTCGTTTCGTAGCCGTGCTTCTACTGGAAGACTGACTCGGTCTAATAGCTTGGGGTGCACAAGGAAGCGCTCTGTTTCCAAGCCCAGGAGTGTTGCTTCTGATGGTGTGTTGGAGTCTCCTCCTCATGGTTCACAATCCAAGAAGAGGTGTGCTTGGATCACTCCTAATACTGGTTCGTATTCTTCTCCATCTTCTTTCATTCCCTCGAAATTCATAGTATGAAGACTCGTTATGTTGTGATGATAAATTCGTTGTACCATAAGCCTTTCGACAGATAGTTTCTGTTGTCTGGTCTTATTGGAGCTCATATTGATGTAGCGTGAATTGTGTGATTCTCACTTGGTTTCAGGATGAATTTCAGTTCTTGAAAATTGAGGGTGTAATTCCATTTGTATGTCATTGTATTCTTTAATTAATGTGAAATGAGAGTGGAATCGGGTTTATCAACTTAAGATATTTGAGTTATCTTCATTTGCTTGAAATATAGTGTACAACAAGCATGCGTGTGTAGCTGAAGGTGCAATGTAGCATGCAACGGATATATATGCCTTTGTTTTTAGATTTTGGTTGATATTTTTTCAGCCATTAAAGAGAAAATGGGAATCCTGGGTGAATACATTATCTGAACCTGATATAGCTTGATTACAGTGGAGTCTATTGTGCAGGAGCCCTACTTTTCTTGGAAATTCCTTTATAATTATTGTTTTGAGTTTTAAGTTCTGAACTGCATAGCTTTTTTTCAAAGTTGTTTCCTGACCAAGTTTACTCATTCATATTAGAACCATGTTACGCTACCTTCCACGATGAAGAATGGGGAGTTCCAGTACATGATGACAAGTATGTGATGTGATTGTCAAAAAGTAATCTTGTTATATTGGCCGGAAAAGGAATACACTTTCTTGTATTATATTTTTGTTGACGCTTCTTATCTTGTGTAGGAAACTATTTGAGCTTCTTGTTCTTTCGAGTGCTCTGTCAGAACTCACTTGGCCAGCTATTCTAAGCCAAAGGCACATCTTTAGGTATTTTACCTTTGTAGATGTTCTTAATTTATTTAATTTTTAAAATTATTCATTCTTGGCCTCAAACCTGTACTGGTTAGCTGCTACCTTAGCTGTAGTCCATTATTTTCTCTTTGACTGTTTACATTATTTTTGTTAACAAAGTTCTTTGCAGGGAAGTTTTTGCGGATTTTGATCCAGTTGCTGTCTCAAAATTTAATGATAAGAAGATAATGGCACCAGGAACCGCTGCTAGCTCTTTACTTTCTGACCTTAAACTGCGTGCCATAATTGAGAATGCACGTCAAATATCAAAGGTATATTAGTTTTCTCATGACTTTTGCACCCTTCATTATTGAATATGCTAACTCTAGGGTTGGATCATGATTACTTGTTGATTGCTGGACCATTTAAAGACAAGATTACACCCTTGGTGTTATTGCACCGTCAACCCTAAAATCATTCTATATTAGGTGTCTCTGGATTTAATAACATGTCCAGTGAACAAATGATATAGGTGATACTTCGTACTTCCTTATTTATGATCTATGAAATAGAGGAGTATTGGGGTCTGCAAGTGTATCCTAATTAGGCATTCTAGTTAGGAATATTATCAGCTACTTCATATTTCTCAAGCGTGAAAGCATTTTTTTTTTATTAACAGATTTCTTTATACTCTGCAATTGATCTTTGGGAAAAATTCCTAAAACATAAATCAAGTTTAATAATTTTTTAGAAAGAAAACAGAAGGTATTTAATTGCTAAAGTATAAAAGTAATCATCCTTGCCCATTTATTTTTCGCAGAAAAAGTCAGATTCATAACAACCGGGCAAGCAGAATAATTTAATTCCACTTTAATAGTTAAAACATTTTTTGTTTTATTTTTAAACAAGATTGGAGTTTCCTTTCTGTGCTTCAGTATACTGTTCCTAACTCATGAGATGTCTTAAAGTTTTCTGCAAAATTAATTGGAAAACTTTATATTTTCTTCCCATTTCCCCATGCATTGATAAACTGAATGACTTAAATTGGCGTTTAATGGTCAGTTGATCAGGTAGGTTAGGTAATAAAGGTTTTGTGGTCCTCACCCTTATTTAATTTCTATGACCCATATGGGACAAACCGTGATATGAAGCCGCTGTACAGCCTGAGCTTCTTTTATTCTAATTTACAACAATGATAAGCAACCTAATTATTTTTATTCTTTAACCAGCCAGCATGCTTAGCTGGTTTGTCCCTAGTCACCTATCAGTCTTGATACTTTTCTAAACACACAACGCTACAATGCTTTATTTTCACTAAGCTGCCACAATTGCATTTTACACAGTTTGCACCATGGTTATGATTATCATTGCACCTAACTTTTTGCAGGTTTTACTGATGTCAGGTAATAGAAGAGTTCGGGTCATTTGACAAGTATATTTGGAGTTTTGTGAACCACAAGCCTATAATTAGCAGATTCCGATATCCTCGACAGGTTCCTGTAAAAACACCAAAAGCCGATGTTATTAGCAAAGACCTGGTGAGAAGAGGTTTCCGAGGTGTAGGTCCCACGGTCATATACTCCTTCATGCAGGTTGTGGGGTTAACAAATGACCACCTCATCAGTTGCTTCAGATTCCAAGATTGTATGGCTGCTGCAGAAGGGAAGGAAGAGAATGCCTCCAAAGGTGATGCTCAGCAAAAGGAGTGTGATCATGTGATGGAATCTGATCTGTCCATTGCCATCGATAATTTGAGTTTATCGTCAGAGTGATTGATTGACGACTCAACAACAGAGATCCTCTCGTAGACCAAATTCATACTACTTAGGCCTTAGATTGAGTCGTGATGGAGGATAACTTACGTACCCATCTCATGAAACCCCGAAACGGGAAGCATAGCTAGTTGAATTAAATCAACTTAGTACCTAACTACCCATCATGTTGTATGTGGCTCCTGGAGGGAGGCCTTAACAAATTGGAGTACAATTTTTTGTACAGTAAAAAAGCTTGGTGATTAGAAATATCTTTTATTAAGCCAGTGGCAGCAGGTGATAGATAACCTGCTCTTTGCTACCGTCTCATTCTATTACAGTCACATACTTTCATGCATGCATTGTGTTGTTTAGCCAGAGTTTGAACTGAATGATGAGTCCTACTTGTGATGGATGACAATGATAGAACAGTGGCGTGCGTTTATTTGTCACCGTAGGAGCAGGACTACTCATTCTGATAGATATGTGTGCTTCGTTTGGATTCCACCAGCAGCAGTGGTGGGGCATTGCTTGCTCTCTGAAAGTGATAATTGTGATGGATGGTGCCTTGTCACAACCAATGTTTCGTATCTCTTTCTGCTCCAATTTATTTCAATCTCACGCAAAATCTTTTTGGCTCCTTTTTTCTAGTAACCAAGAAGTTGATGGGGAGAGAGATTCCTGAACAACAGAATTTCCCACATCATCATCACAAACGTTAGCCTGAGGTTTGTTTTTCATCATCTTTACCTTCAAAAATACAAAAATGATTTTTTCATCCGTCCTTGCTTGAGTATTTTTACAAACGGACAAGCAACAAAAATACTCAATTACTATAATTACAAAATAGTTAAAAAAAAATTCAGTACTGTGGAGACGTCTCTTTTTGTCTTTCACAACCCTTGAGAATGATGAGTTTTTTTTGTCTTGTGTTCATGAAGTCGATAATATTCTGCGTGTTAAGGCATAAGGTATCTTGATTTATATTTTCCATGATGACAACTAACTCACTTTTTCATTAAAAAACAATATTACCAGAAAATGGGTGGCACATTTATTGAATCACCGAGAAGAGCACCACAATCATAGGGAAGGTACCACAAACAAAAGACAAGATATGCAAGCAAAATCTACAAATTAACAAACCATTACTACCATTCAACCCAATGCAAGCTTAGGAATAGATATAAGCATATCAACACTAGACTCAATTAAGTAACACTGGTGGTAAACGAATATTTTGATGTGTGAAATTCTTTTGTTAATGTGTAGTTATATATATATAACTAAATTAATCTGTAATAACATGTGATAGTTATATCATAGGAGGGATGGGCTTCTTGACTCCACAACGACCTTAATGCTTTGTTTGTTTGGGATATATACTGTTGCAACGCAAAGAAAGGCACGAATCTTGGACGCCTTCTTCCTCCACCTCCTTAGTTTCACTCTGGACCTTCATAATAATTACAAAATGATGAAAATGTCCTTAGAATAATTTAATATACCATGCACTGCCCTCCATTCTACCCCTTTTCTTAAACTGTTTTTCGTTGTGCACCTCTCCTCCTCCGTTTTCATTTGTAGTTTTCGTTTTCATTTATAGTTTTCTCCTGCAGCTCTCTTTATAACTAATCTTCTACACCACTTCCTCTATCTTCATTTGTAGTTTTTTCCTGCACATTCCTTTATCACCAATCTTCTACACCACTTCATACTCAATCTTCATTGGTGGACTTGTGCCTGATGCAGCTGTTGTTAGACAAAACCCACCGGTAATTGAATCAAATTTAGAAAAACAATCATATCTGATTAAAGCATAAAGGCTTCAATATGTGAGGATTTATGATTGTTTGTGTGGTCTATGGATGTTGGAGTTTTGTTTGAAAGATGGAACATGAAGGCGGAGAAGTGGGTCGATTTACAGATCCGGAAGTCAATTTTTTTTTAACATATATTTTAGATTGTATAATTCAAAATATATTTATAAAAATTTGATTTTTAGATTGCAAAATCTAAAGTATAATTTTTCTCTTCAAGAATAAATTCCGAATTCAATTCAAAAGTCTATCTCTAGATTGTATAATCTAAAAACCAATTTCACATTACTTTTAAATTTGTAGAATTTAAAAGTCCAATAGAATTGGTTTTGACTTTAAGATTTTAGACTTAGAAAATCTAAAGTTTATTTGTTAACACTTCCACTTTGTATAATAAAAAAATCAAAATCAATTTTAAATAACTTCCAGATTTTATAATCTGAATGTCTTAATTTTGTAAAGGACATTTTTATCTTTTTTTTATCAAAGTTAATTTTGGAATTAAAAAAATTAGGGAGGTACAGGCCGATATCATGGAGATGCAGGAAGAAACTCTTCGAATCTTGTATATTTTTGTGTTTGTTGATTTGGTAGACTATGTACTGGTCGCGCATCCACAATTATGCGAAGGAAAAACATATTTATAACTTTATTCTTAATCTTTTTTTCACAGCAACATCTACAACATGAAGCATGATCGATTATAATTATGTATTATATAATTGATTATTTTAGGTTATATAAATATGTATTATATTACTTTATATAACGTAATATAATTAATTACATTATATTATATAATAAATTAATTACAATAATAATAAAAATTAAAAATAATAGTAATAATAATGATAAATTTTAAGTAAAATTTAATTAAAACTAGTTTATAATAATAGGGATAGTTTGGTTAATTTATTATATTGATCATATTATTTTCAAACTTTCATAAATTTCTTTTTTATTTCTTATTTTTTTCAGTCTATTTCTTTTTATCCAAATCTTATTATTTTGTCTGGATTCGGTGCAAAGGAAAAGAAAGAAGTTAAAAGAGGGTGAAAAATAAAATAGTTTCGATTAAGAGGAAGTGAGTAGATTTAAATGAAATTTTTTTATTAGATCTGATTGATATAGTAAAAGAAAAGTAAATTAATTGTGTTATATAGTAAATTACTACCTTAGTTGTATTTTTATTAAAAATGAGTATAGATTAAATGTGAGTAATGAATAGTTATGAATTGATTAGTTTATGTAATACAAAAAGCATTCAGATTAATTTATTTAAATTATATATATATATATATATATATATATATATATATATATGTTTTTTAAATTTTTTCCCGTAAAAATATAAAAAAGGTAACGGTGAATTAATTTTTTTTAATATGTGAAATTAGATTTAGAATTTAAATGTACACATATTTTTACAATTAAAACTAAATATTATGTCTTTAATGCCAACAATTTTATCATAATATTAATTAATTTTCAAACTCCCAAAATAAACCTGTGGATTAAACACACAACTTAAATTAAACAAAAAAAAAATTGCTACCAAAATTTTTAATAATTTTTTGTTGTTGTTTTACTTAATTGAATAAGTTTCATAGAATAAACTATCACTTAATAATAACCAATCAAATAAAAAATTAATTAATTAATTAATTCACTCCATTATACATAAAAAGTTTATCAAATAAGCATTTAAATAAACTGATTACTAAATTCATTCAAACATATACCCATATTATTTTTTGCAAAGTGAAATGCCAACTATCATGTAATTTAAAATTCAATGCCTGCTAACTCTTTATATTAGGGTGTGATATCTTATTTTGGTGTGCATATATAATGTGTATTTTATTTTAATTCTATAGTTATTGCTATTAGTTTTCTTTTTATAACTTATTTAGATTTTTGGAGTCACTTATATTTTCTAATCATATAATACATCACGAGTTATTTATTATTTATATAACTACCACTGTCATTTTTTTTAATTGTGACTTATCACAATCGAAAATTCTACATGCTAATAGTTATAACAAATATAGCTTGATACCATGGAATAAAGTATAATTTTATATATAGTTTTAAAATTATGGATTACAATATAACTTCTCATCACTTAGTAAATAATAACATGATACTATATATATTTGATATAATTTATTTTTTAGTATATATATATATATATATATATATATATATATATATATATATTTAATTATATATT
>Ga0209489_100617_pt1 | contig 68995 bp, 28 predicted proteins | sample SiratrowhiteBW_FD_187527 | JGI IMG/M metagenome (GOLD analysis project Ga0209489, IMG submission 187527) | Root nodule microbial communities of legume samples collected from California, USA - Siratro white BW (SPAdes) (version 2) | ecosystem: Host-associated > Plants > Roots > Nodule | place... | reverse complement strand
AAAAAAATAGTAGAAAAAAAAAAAAAAAGTGAGGACGTGGAAGGTGTCTATCTGAAAGTGATTCAATTGAGGATGAGCTATGGTTAAAAAAAAAAGTAATATAATGAATAAGAATAACATGAAAATGGACATTGAGGATGGTGTGACAAATTAAGGTTAGTGTTTATAACTTTGATGACTTTGTAGAACCAGACATTGAATATGATCATAAATATAAAAAAATGGATGTTATAGTGAGGATGAAGAACACTAATATATTAATGTCATTAATGTTAAAATGTTAACATTGGATGTGCAATTTACTCATTAGATATATTTAAGACATGAATATGGTCATCATCATCAGGTGGGTTAATTTTAAAACTACATTTAAGAGTAAAATTTTAAAATATGCTATGTAATTACTAACTCTTTTATATATATATATATATATATATTTGTAGAAAAGTATTATGCCATCTAAATTTCTTATATTTTTTCCATTTGATAATTTCATGAACACCCATTAATCTTAACAATAAAAAAGTAAGATGGTCAATTATCATAAAAACAATAAATTATTTAATAATAACATTTAAAAATATAAAAGGAAGTTTGTAGTATATCCCAATATGATATGAGCATTTCATTAATTTCACAATGCAAAACACTAACAACAATGTTTGTCTTTTGAAACATCTTGCTCTTGTTTTATATCCACTAATGAAATTTTATGACACAGACAATCCCTTTTCCATTTCCTATCAACTATAATATAAAAAATTTTCGATAAAACCAACCAACCAACCTAGTCAACGTAATCACAAAAATAATTAAAACAAATAATATAATCAATTTCTCTCTATTTTTCTCTATTTTTTTATAACTTGATTATTTTCTTCACATTCTCTTTAGTGACTAACTATTATTTCATCACCTACACCAACATCCTAACATCTACCTAACAAAAATAATCATTGGACATTTATTTGGAAATTAAACTCAAATAAAATAAAAAATAAATAAACTCAAACACTTAACAAGAAATAACAAAGTTACTAATGTAAGAATAATTTCAAAATTTTATAACCTACCTTCCAATCTGAACAACCCAGGACAACCTCTAAAGATTTCTTGAGCTTTTGAATTTGGAGGAACATCTCTTGTCGCTATCTATTACCGTTACCAAAGCCTTTGAGTGTAATTATCTATGACTACACATTATGCCACTTCCCTTTCACCTTTGTTTCTAGTTTTTCTAACTCCTTTCAAGTTCAATTTAACATTTCTCCAATGTTTTAACAATATATCATATAAGTTAATATAAATAATATTTTCCTTATTCCAATAAGTATTATTCTCAAAGTCAAAATAATTTCGTCGTCTTTTAAAAATACATCATCACAGCATTTAGATATTTAACTACATCGTCAATCAATTTTAATGAAAACTTAACGAAGATATACATATTATATAAAGACCACCATTTGTTTTTTCTTATTGTGTTAGAAACAAAATTTAGTAAAAGTTGTTGTCCAAAAAATATGTTTTACCCAATATAAAATAACACGAGTGATTCATAAAAGAATGAATATCTTTTTTTTTTAATGTCTTCATTTTTCTTAGCAATATCCATCTTTCTCTTTTCACCTTCATTTTTTATTATTCTTTTTTTATTTTATTTTTCTTGATCCTCCATCATCTTTTTCCATTCTTTCCTCATTTCTCATCTGCTTCCTTTCATATTTTTTTTTCATTATCTTTGTGTATTATGTGTGAACTAAATTGAATCTAATAAAAAACTTTAAGGATTAAATTGCATTTTAGTATAACAATTTGTTTTTCACTTTTTATCTATGTTTTAATTTCATGTTTTACTATTAAAATTTTATATTGTTGGAAATTTTATTACAACTTTAAATTTCACCAATTTTACCATTTAAATTTCAAAATTATATATTTTTTACCATTTCATCAATTGGCTTTCAAATTATTTACAGTGTAATGACATGGATAATGTGAAGTTACTTCCAGTAAATTACACATTTTACCACTTCAATTTGTACCTTTTCAAATTTTATAATCCTTGTTTGGATTCCATAAAACTTATCTAGAACTTTTCATTTTGTAAATTTTACCGCTAAGTTTTCAGTTTGTGAATTTTACCATATGAATTTCAAAATTGTACACATTTATATTTTTGTTAATAGAATTATTTTATTTTTACAATGTTATGACGTAGGATAAACTAAATGAAGATATTTTATGTTGGACTTATAAAGAATAATGATGTAATACACCTGCTCTTAAATATTAAATTAATTATTTAATTTATATGTATTTTATTACATAGAACCAATATAAGATTTTAATTTCTATGCTCAAAATTCTAACTAAGTTTTTTTTTAATATATTATTCAGATGACTGGACAATGGTAAAACAACCAGTATATTCCAAAAAAAAAAAAAAAAAGCCTTATGATAACTAAGAAGAAAATATAAAAAAAATAAATTTTTTAAATAATGAATACATATAAATATCTCGTAATAATTACATTAACTTTTTGGGATTTCACTGAGATAGCTTTTGTAACATAACCAATTTATCCTAATCTATTCTCCAAATAATTAAATAAGAAGTTTGAGTAAAAATATTTTGAAAAATTATGCTTAAATGATTTCAATTATTTTTGGATACAAAGTTAAAAAATTTCGAATATTTTATTTATTTTGCAAGAATTGGATTTAACGGCTAATAAATTAGAATTTTTGAGAAAAATAATTACGATAAATAATCTATAAATGTAAAAATTATGAAATATTTTTAGAGATTTGTAAAATATATAAATAATTTTAATAATATTAATTTAGTCTAAAACTATTTCAAACATGTATGTTTTATATTTATTTATTTTTTCTCAAATCCGTAAAAAGGACAGTAGTTATTATTTTATCTCAAATTCACGACATCATTAGTGAGAGTATACAAATTAATTATCCAATTCTTGAAAAAGTATAATATGTACAATTTGGAAATTCAAATGATAAATTGAAAAATTTGAAAGCTTAGTAGTTAAATTCAGAAGATTAAAAGTTCAATAATAAATTTCGTGAAATTAGAAATGGTAAAATTCGCAAAGTTGAAAATTTTAATAATAAAATTTAAATATAAAATAAGTAATTTAAAATATAATACGTATTTTACTTCGGATTAGAAATCGTTTTACATTAAGCCTATTAGCACATTACCATATAATTTTAAACTTTTAAGTATAAAATTCATGAAATTAAAAATTTAACATATAATTTGCAAAAGTCTAGTGAAAAAATAAAATATGTCATTCAGCCTCATTATATTGTTATATTACTATCATATCCAGAAAGGATAATAATGTTGAGAGGTAAAAGTTTTGAGATGATGATTCTACTTTATAGTTGGGTTTGCTGCTGTGTTTTGCTCTAGATTATGGTACAATGATTTGATCCTCGTTCTTCCAAGCTTAATGTAATCTCAACAAACAAGGCATGGATTGTTTTTACTATGATCATGATTTACAAAGAAATTTGGCTAAAACAAATGGTGGTTATGAGTGAAAGAAACAAAGCCTTAAAGTTATTTTCAATAGCTCAATTTTTAAATAAAATTAAAAGATTTTTTTTTCATGTTTTATAACCACCATAATTAAGGGTTTGGTTTCTCCTTTGTCAGTCCAACCTATCTCCACAAATTTTGGTCTTTAGCCTAATTATGGCATTAATTCTAACTGAAGGAGGCTTAACAAGACTTAGTACTTAGTTCTTTGTTAAAGAAAAGTTGAATTTAAGATTTAACATTAATTACCATTATGTTTGCTCCCACAATTTCATGAACATGTATTTTTGGTCTTTAGGAATAGTTAAACTTTAATTAAAAAACAATTTTATAAAACTATGCAATTTTTTTTATCTAATATTAATATTTCATTTAATTATTAAAAATTGCTGATGGGTACCTTCCACAACCTATATTATTAAACCCCTTATTATTAATATGGAATTGTCATAATTGACAAAAAATAATTATTAATGAGAGTAGATAAAAAATCAAATTTGAAAAGTTGAAGGATTAAACGTGTAATTATATAAATTTGGTTAGGTTTACACAAGAGACTCATAATTTAATTGAGAAAATAAAAAAGTACTATGGAGGCACACGTCTTTAAAGTAAACCTTTATCAGAATCTGGGTAGCAATAAATATGGGGAGGAAAATAGAATTGTTAACCACATGCATAGATAGATTTGTTTGTAATGAGATTAAGATAAAACATAATAGGATGATTGGTTTGTGAAAGATGCATGGAAAGAAAACTGGTGTTGTGCGTACCAATCTGGCCCTCATTTATGGGCATTGCTCGCGGAGAGACTACAGGCAACTTGTGACAGGTCAGGTCCCAGGCATGCATCGCAACTAATTAACACTATGTGTGCCGTTGTTCTACCACCAAAGGGAATTTATGTGAAACTTTGTGGGACCACAATTATATCAAATGAGTAATGTTTAACAACCCCCTTCAACTAATTCTTTTTCCCTTCTCTCATACTTCTTTTTCTTTTTCTAACATGCATCTGCTAATTTTCTGCCATAAAGTTAACTAAATCCTAAAGGAATCAAATGTTATATATTCACCAGGTAATAAGGAACTAAAACAAAAGGTAAAGAACCATTTGTCCTACGTATACAAAAGGCTTTTTTCACACGGTTATTGTTTTCTAAGATGCCTCAAGCATATGCATTCTGCTTTTTCATAATAATGTTGTAAAAAGGCCACCACAAGATCCCAATGAATTTCCGGTCCAAATACCACTATACCATGTTGAAATAGTAAGGTCTATATCAAATCATAATAATAGCTTCCTGCTGTATGTATCCAAGAAAGTAGACAAGGAACAACCATATTATCAAATACTTTACAACATGTTAGTGGCATTAAGTGAAGGGTAATGATGTATCAACATCTTTATACGATTTTTTTCTTTTGTGTAATTTGTTTCTATTTGTCATGTTTACATGTCTACACTTTTAGTATGCAACAACACATTGGTATACATGAACTGTTTTCCTTAAATAATGTCAGCGCAATTTTCATTTTAAATTCTGGAGAAAGAAGACACAAAATGAGAAGATAAAAGGGATTTGAAAAAGAAAAAAATAAAGACAAGTAAAGGAAATGCTGCGTGAATGATGTATATACTTTCATGCGAGCTTCCTTTTTATGGATTTACGCCGAAAGACTGTGTCTTTTTTAACCAACTCCACTTACAGGTATCTCTGCCTTTGAATGTGGAAGAAAGTGGTGACCTGTTTGATAGATATTCATGAATGCAGGCTTTGCACATATAAAGGCTGTGACAAACCCAATTTTCTTCCAATTTAAGTTGGTTCAATGCAAATTCTCTAACACAACACAACCAAACCACTACTCTATGCACACCACAACACACCAACCACACACACTTTTTTTTTTTTTTCTAAAAGGTATTTGAATTTCAAATGCATGTGATTGGCAGCAGACTCAACTATCTATCCTGTGAGTTCATAAATATGAAAACCTTGAAGCTAAACTCAACATCTTGTCTCACTGCACCTTCTCTGCTTGCTTGCTTGTGATAAATATTACTAATTCAAAATATGCCTTTATCCAATTGCTTCCGTTTCCCATTTTCTCACAATTTAATGTGCCCTCTTCCCATTCGTTCTTGGGTTGTTGGCAAATTTAATGCCACTATATTTAAGGCTCTGCATTTGTGTCTCTGCTTTGGTCCCTCCTGTCTCATCCATTAAATTTTAAGAATCTCACAGGACAACACACTTACTCATTCGAAACAATATGCCTCCTTCTTCATCGCTTCCTATTTTCTTTTCTTCATACCCCCATTCACGTCAATCACTACTTGTTATGCTTTTTTCCTTCTTCTTTATCAGTGTTGTTTGTTCTGATATGTATGTTGGAGTTAAGTTACCATCTGGGGTGTAAGTTTTCCTTGTAACTTAGTTCATGTTTCATTAACGAGTTTAAGGTTGTTTTGTTTCTTCAGACAGAAAGTGCAGGAACTTGATGACTCTGTATGATATTGGTGTCTTGAACATATAATTAAGGGCCTGAGATATTGGTACGGTTCAATCAGAAGGCAGTGCTTTATGATTCTAAAGCTCTCTTTGTTTGATTGAGCCGTGCCAATATCACATGTAACTTTGACAATCGTTTGAAGCAATCCGCACGCATGCAGCATATTGAAGGTTTTTTCACTAACTAAAATACTTCCTTCCCAGTATTCTTCTCTGATTAAAATTGAATTTTCATCTTACTAACTCAAATGATTATTGGTATATTAAGGTCGATACCAGGTGAAATTCTATGTTATATCCCTTTTGTGTATGTTGTGAATATCAGTATTTGAGGTTTTTCTTTTGCAGATGTTTGGGGATCTTCTAATTTGGTGTAGGAAGCAACCATGGTTCAATCAAAGTCCATCTTATGAAAGTTTTTTAAACATGTCCGAGAAGTATGATGTATGATGATGAATTTGTTGCAGTGGGAGGAGAAAGAAATGAATTTGGTAAGGTAGCTGGAATTGGTTTTGGTTTTTTCTTTTCCTTTTTGGGTGGTAGGGACTTAATTAACGTGACAAAGATAATCTATCTTCTTTCACGTTTAGTTTGCTTCTATTTAAAGCTTCATCTCTTTTTTGACAATCTAGTATTATAGTAGGTGTCTAGGTGACAAGATCCCAGCTTTGTCTTCCTTTTATTATTATTATTACTTTCCAGATAATACATAATTTTGGAAATATTTCTCTATCAGAAGTTTCCTTAATTAACATTATTATAATTTGGTGGTCCAGAATACATCAATTGATAAGTGATTTTGTTTGTTACTGTAATAATATTCTAGCTTCACATGGAAAACGCAAAATTTCGAAATAGTAGCATTACATCTTCTAACATATTATTTTCTCCTTAACTTCATGTTATTCTTTTTTTAATTCACTAGTTTTACTTGTGAAAGAAGAACAAGACTGCACATTTAATGAGACCCACATAAATTTCATTGTGTAAGAAGTGTGCAACATACACTACTATTTCCTAGCTTCAAAATGTAGAAAAGAAAAAATACAGTGTATAAAATGTTTCTTCCTTAGTTTAATTAATTATGTTTACAATATATTTATGATATTACTTTGAAACTTCATTCTCTTTTATTAAAAGATTTATTTGACATCAATACATATTTTTGACTTTTATAATAATTATTTTATAATATATTGAAACAAATTTTAACTAGTTGATAGAATATTTTATTTTTACTATTGTAGAATAAGGGATATCTCTACAATATAATGTTTTTCTTTGACATTTTTTTTAGAGTTGAAAAAATGAGTCAACTCACTTGCTCCATCCTTACTCGTCTGAATCCAAACTAAAAAAGTCTATAAGATCAACAGGTCCACTTAAAAAAGCCTGCAACAGTAGAAAATAAGGTTAGTCAATGGTTATTTTAAATATATTTTTTTTTTTGTTAATCTGAGCTTTTTAAAAGAGTGAATTTGGATCTTAAAACAAATTACATATTATTATTGAATACATGTTGAATTTGAAAAATTATTGACATACAAATTAATGTAAGGCTCTTTGTACTGTACTGTGAAAAAAATATATTATTTTCTTTGTTTTCTATTTTTAAATTAAAAAGTTGTGCAATTCTGAACATTGGTTGTGTATAAAAGCACTTTTTTATTTTTTTTAAAGCACATTCTTTTCTGAACCAAACAATGTAATTGCAAAGTTTTATTTTAAAACATTTATTATTTTAAAAATTATGAATTTCTGAATATTTATATTGTTAAAATTTTAATATATTTATTAAAAAATTATGAGTAAAGTGTTTGGTGATCTAATAATAAAATACAAATATTAAATAAATTGATGCTTGGAAACATTAATTTGGGTACACCATTAATTTTATCTCTATTTTTTTTTTCTAGATAGTTCTTGAATTAAAGTAATAAAATTATATAAATAAATTTTAAAACATTTGGAATATTTATCAAATTAAGAGTATGAGGCTAACCGGGTACAAAATGGGTTATAGACAAAAAAATATTTTTCCTTTTTCCAAAGCATGGGCTACCCTATAAGCCCTCTCTCAAATAGAGATGGGTTAGTCTCAGCTACGACTTATGGTTAATGGGATCAAATTCACACATCTAGTTTTGATGTTATATATTTTTATTTGATCGTTGAACAGAAGTCACTGTGAGATTTAATTTGTGATGATAGTATTTTGAATGTAACATAAATTGTATTAAAAGGAACATTCTCATCTATATATCTCGAATGTTCTCTGATAATGTTTCTAGTCATGAATACTGTAACTAAAAAAATTATGGGGGTTAAAAAAAAAGTTTAGTAGTTAGATCATTTTAATATTTTTTTTTTTTTTGCTATTACTGAGATCAGACATGCCTTGAAGATTCTTTATGTTTGTCTTCATTCATTGTTAAAAAAGGAGATTATTATTAGCCTGAGGTTCCATCTTGAACTGTTTGTGTGACTATAAGAAACACAGTCTTGTCATGAGGTCTAAATACAGAAAATGAGAACATCAGAGAGTAACAATATGAAAAGCTAAACACGGAAAGATGGAGATACTCCAAGTAGTGGTGTACAAAGGACTCATTAATTGAAGCCTACACGAATCAGTGTTGGGAAAATAAACAGAATATGTAATTCCTTGGATATTCATGAAATCTATTGGAAAATACTTGAATAATGACTTCAAAAGTGCGTGATGAAGAGCAGAACCTTCAAGGTGCATGATATATTGCCAAACTTCAGCTGTATCATAAATTTTCAAGTCATCATGAAATTATTCTCACCAAGTATTGTAACAGGTTTGTAACATTCAAAATATTACCAAACAAAACAAAATTCCTCTGAATACTAAAAGGTTATGTCACATAAGGACTAAAACACTTTTGTTTGTATTATCCTGTGTCGATCAGCTGAGGTTCTCCATTTTTATGTGAACACATTTTTTCTTTTAGTAGACAATATAGCAACTTTGTGTTTTCTTTGAAAACATGTAAGTTTTCAAATATTTTTGCAAAGCCCTTTGTGTGTGCTTGCTCTAAAATGGGTGTTAGAGAGTTTATACTTGTAGTGTAAGTGTGTAATTAGCTTGAAGAGGCAACATAAGATTCATTGATTTTAATTTTAACTAGCAAATGATAAAAAAGGACATACACTGACACTAACATTTCATTAAAATATAAATGTTTTTATTCTAATATAGAATGTCTTAATGCAAACTCCTATGAAATTTTGAGAAGAGGGTCCTTTTTTAAGTGGAGAATGAACATCTAGATATAACTTGCCTTTGTTGAAAAGAAGGGGTTGGGATAGTTGAAACCTAGGGTGGTCACCTTGCTGATTTTGAATATCCTAGAAGGCTACAACAATTAAGACCATGTAGGCTCAATCATGTATGCTTATTTAAGTTTGACATGGAACTCAAGTTGTGTGATTCAAGCATTTCCATAAGAATCTCACACTCAAGAAAAAGCATATGCCACTTTGTTCAAAGGTCATAAGAATAGCTAATGTGTTTAGAAAAGTAAATAATGATCAACTTTCTCTCAAGCAAATATGTTTTCCATTTCTGAATTTCTAAAAATGATTAAAACCTTAGTTGTTGATTGGCCACACTATTTTTTTAAAACAAAAAAAGTCATGTAGATTAAAATAAATTATTGCAGTAACACAAATTCAATGTCTCCGCCTTCCTTCCCCATAATTAGTAAAATAAAAATACCAACTTATCAAATAAGATTAAAAGAAATCTAATATTTAAAATATTAAAGAAAAACAATTATTTAACTTCTCAGTAATAAAAATATATCATAAATATATCTTTTTAATTTTTATGTCAATACCAAAATACAAAAAAGAAGAATTATATTTTGCTTTACACTAGAATTATACTTCGTATTTATTAATTAAAAATTAATAAAATTAATTCAATATTTTATTTAGTTTATTGTTAGAATGTGTTAAAATAGATTATTTTTTAAGAAATGTAATAGTATCACATATACTTACAACACAAACTTTACGTAAGCATATACATGTAAATGAAGGGAAGAATGGAGTAAAGAATCGTGACTTCTCCTTCTCAATAACTTAGATGGAGAGAAGCGTTGTATGTTTCCTTTTTATTTAAAATGTTAGATCTTTTTTTATTTTTTATCTTATTTATCAACTTGTCTCTTTTTTTTTATTTGCTGCATATGAAGATTAGGTGTTAAGTTTTTATTCATGCTATAATTTCTATTAAAGAAATTATCTTAGTTTTAATAATTTTTTTTCAAAATTACTTGTCACAGTAAATCATTTAATAAAAATGATATTATATTTCTATTATAATAAAATATTTTTTACTAAAAAAATGTTAGATTCACACCTTCTGCAAGCCAATGTTGAGAGAAACAAGGATAAAGAAAACATTGGGAGATTCATGAGAATATTGGGTGATTTTTTTTAGAAAAAAACTCTTAATATATGTTTTTAAATTTTTTGTTAAGATTAAAAAAAAAACTATAAATAACTTGTTTTCAATAATCTACTAGAATAACTTATTAAAGTAAACTGATATGAAAGTTAAACTACTAAAAAATAACCTGATGTGAAAATTGTTTTAAAAAAATAGAAAAATGTTTTTTTAATAATTATAATTGCTAACTTTTGGTTTTTTTTAAATTACTAATTTTTCATCACTTATTTTAAGATAATTTTATTTTTAAGTTTAAATAAACTGGTCATTAATTTTGAAAATTTAAATTAAACAGAAAGCACCTATTTCATTCTCTTCCTTGTCTAAGAAGACTAATGACTTCAAATTTTCTAACATAGAGGAGATAAAATTAAGTCGGGAGAAAATTGTTTACTGAAGTAAGAGGCTTTGTGATTATTTTGAAGAAGATATTAAAAATATTTGATTTATTAATCAGATTTTATAAAAATAATTTATTTATTTGGTTACAATCATGAAAAAGTGTTTTTATGTTTTTAAAGTTATTAACAATCAGTGGCGGATCCACATGGTTTTCACAAACTTTTTTTTGCATAAATAAGTAATATAATTTTTAATTTTCCCCATTAAAAAATAGTTTTGTCACATGAGACTATTTCTCTTAAAAAAACAATGCAAATTTTTTTATAAAAGATAAAAGAAAAAATAAATTAGTACTAATTTTGGCTTTCTAATTCTTTCAGAATTGATAATGAAAAATTACATTTTTTTAAATAACTATTTCTCAAAATAATAACAAATTTTAATTTTAAAAATAACTTAAACACACTAAAATTTAAAAAATTAACTGTTTTTCAAAAGAAGCTGAAACAATTACCCCATATTCAAACAATTACACTCTGAAGTAAAGACATCATATTTTTTCTTCATGAAGCAAAATATATTTAAACTCAAAAACATTATACCAATTTTAAGTGTAAAAGGTGAAGACTCTTATGTCCAATTCATAACACTGTTATCCCTATGGAAGCATATCTCCAGGAAGTTTTATTCTTGAGTTCTTTATAAACTCAAGCATATCACAGTGTTTTGTCTTTTCGTGATTTTTTGTTTTTTTCGTTGGACTTCTACTTTCTTTGCACCAAAGAAACAACCAAAATCTTAAACTTCGGTTTTGCATAGGAATCCACGACCCCGGAGCAATGTATTTGAATAAATATTGGTTCGAAAAACCAAGAATAAAAGGGAAAAAGAGATTATATTTGGAGCATAATTTTAGCATTCTCCTAAGGATTTGTGTTAATAAAAAATTATTTTACATCTAAAATAAAAGATAAAAAAAATAACCTATCGATGAGTAATAAAAAAATTACCAAATAGAATAAAATACAATAATTTAAAAAAGAAAATAATAACAGAAACTTGAAAAGAAGTATATAACTAATACAAGTATTTGGCACATTTTTCCCTATTAATATATTCTAAATTCTTAATTGAATGATATAATGGGAAAAAGCCTTAGAACAAAGAAAGGGGTCTACCAAAGTTCTAATATGCAGGTTTAGTGGAGTGCCAAATCAGAAAATCCACCAATTTGGAACTTTTAGTTCTAAAAAATTTAATAATAACAAAGTAGTATAAGTTATCGAGATCAAATTTCAATCTAATCCATTGTAATCAGAAAGTGGTATGATTAATACAGATTTTTTTTATCACATCGAAAGGTAATTTAGATATACATGACAAAAATAAGCCACATTTGCTTGAAATATCTATTCTTGTTTAAACATTTAAATTTGTTCGAAAACTATTGCTATCTTAAAAATTTAAAACTCATTAGTGTATTGGTTGAAAGAATTAAAATAACTGGAAAATGGCACAGAAATTTGTAATGCAATATGTGATTTCGAGAAATGCTGCTTATTTCAATCTTTTAGATGTCCATTTTGTAATTCCTGAATTTCATAATCTCAGCTATTTGTTCTATAATTTTTAGTTGGAAAAGTGCGATTACATTATAATATTTCAGTCTAACACATAATTATAAATTCCTGAATGAATAAACAATGAGAAAGTACCAACTCTTCCATTTATAAAACCAAAAAGGGATTACAAATCCACACAAAAATTTCACAGGCTGTCACTGCTCACTTCCACTCCCTATAAATCCTTCTTTTCCCAGAAAACTTAGAACAAGAAACAAATGCAATACAAATAAACTAAATGTAGAAGGGGATCAACTCAAGTTCCTCTAGCAGAAGGACACCCTTCCATACCAAAATAAACTAAAGTGATAAAAAAAACGATTGCATGAACTGAATCTAACAACAACAGACACCAAAATGTGAAGCTTATATGATGACACATGGTTGAAGACTATGGTGGCCACTTCACTAACCACTACTCTATGAATCCAGTTTTGGCCAAAATGGCATTCCTCACCTTGCTAAGATCTCTCCCTTTGAGAGTCCTCCCAATCCCTTCACACACAGAGAAAGATGAAATCTGCCTCCTTGCAAGCCTCCTTGCAATCCATTCATGTGGAGCCATCATATCATCATCCTCATCATCATTGCATGCATCAACATTTGACCCCTTCTTGCAACTCTTCCCATAAATTTTAGACCAGTCAGGGATATCCATAGGTTCTGAGGAACCTTTCAACAATGGAGCATCAGAAGGAGGTGGGGTGTTTGAATCAGCCCTTGGAATCTCTCTAGAGGCAGCAGGTAAGCGCCATGCAGAAGAAGAATCACAAGATTCCTTGCATGCGCTTGTGGTTTTTTGGGCAGAATCGTCTTTCTTGTAGTCTACACTCCACAGATCTTCATCAAAATTTTCGTCCTCCATAGTGCTACCCCTAGATGGAGAAGGTGTTTGTGAAATACACAAAGGAGCCTAAGAAGATTGAGAAATGAGCAGTGATGTAAAAATTACCTTTTTCAGTATAAATAGACGTAGACAAGTGAGAGAATTCTCCAAGTAATGGTGTTGTGGCTTCTAATGAGATAAAACGGACTTTTTTCTTGTCTTGGGAATCAGAAGACAGAAAGGTGTAAGGGAATAACATCAGGAATCTACCTTGCTTTTGTTTCAATACCAGAAGTTTTCGAAAAGGAAAAACTAACAAATGGTAAATGTGATTAATCCATGTTAAATTCCAACAGGTACAAAGGAAGAAGCCTTGAAAATCCGAGTCCAGAATAGTACATGGTTATATTTTTTTTTTTTTAAACATGGGGTGACGGAAAAAGCCAACAAAAACAGCAAATCTATGTATACACATTTATGTACCCCTGTAAGAGTGTATTATTGTTTGTTTGGTTGGGAATAGAAGAATGGAAAGGAAAATTATGATATTGAGCTTGAATCTCAGTTGGCATAAATAATAACATAATTAATTAGGTGCAAATGATCAAATGTAATTAAGTTGATTAAATGAAAGAGACCAAAAGGGCACATGTATGAAGTGGGCTTGGAGAAGTTCCATGGTAACATTTTGAATTAACAAAATTCTCTTTTGCTTCATCATTTTCTTTTATCTTTTTTGTAAAAGCTGCATCTGCATGCATCTTGATTTGGAGAGGTTGTGAGCGACTATTGGCGCGTACCTTGGCAAAGCTCAACCTTATCCTGAGCTCTGTAACAAAGCTCACTCATTGATTAGTACATGCAGAAGCTCCCTCCATCTGTATTTTGGCCGATTCAGTGCCTTCTCTTCTAGGAGAGGATGTTTCACAACCGAAAGATTATTCATTGGATGGGTCTTAGGATTTCCCAAGAGACTTGTTCATTTCTAATTTGTTTTTTTCTAAAACTTTGGACTTTTTACTAACTTATTCTCTGATCTTATAACAACGGTTGTAAAATAGTAAGAACAAAGTAAGAGTACAGATATAATTAAAAAAAAAAAAAATAGTTAACCAAAGTTCGAACACTCCACACAGAACTAAGTATTTGGATTGGAATAGTTAGAATGAATAAAGTAATAGAGACAGGGGAAAAAAAAAAGTTAAGAGTGAATAGTTAATTTGTTTTGGTAAAGATCAATTCTTGAAAAAGTTAATTAATATTTTGTATCAATAATAATCATAAGAATAATAATTAATGTTATTATAAGTTTAAAATAATAAATAAACAGTTTCTAAAGAGGTGTGATTTATTTTCTTCACTTCAAAATAGTATTCCTTGTATTTTGAAGTTATTTCGTGATTTTGCGAGTTTCATTTGAATTTTAAATGAGAATATATAATTTTTTTTAATCCAAAACTATATTCTTGTGAGATTTTCACAATTCTTAAAAAATTTTATTTGATCTCATCTTGAATTGTTTTGTTTGAATAAGGTAATTGAAAGTTAATAAATTTTAGTTTCTTTTATAAAATGTTTTGATTATCATCAAATTTAAAAAATTATTTAAATATTAAATAGTTATTAAAAATTAAAAAATATTTTACTTATCATTCAACTAGCCTTAGGTAAGTATATATATGAACATGATTTTTATCTATAAAAATTTAAAAACTGCACTTTGTAAAATTAAAAAAAAAAATAGTTCAGGTTTTATTTTTCAACTTAATTTTAAAATGAAAATTTTAAATTTTAAACAAATCAAATAAAATAGAATTTAAATTACATATTTTACTTTATTGACTCAAAATATTTAATCATGGTCTATGTTATCATTGATCTAAACATATAACTAATATGTTTGGATGAGAGAAAAATAATATAGATAATGATATATTTCTTTTTACGTATGAGCCAGTAGGAAAAAACTGTATTTAAGGTTATATTTTTACTTTAAATCTTGAACTTCTCTCTCATTTTTACACATTCTTTTGTTCACAAAAAATATTTTTTAAAAATTGAAGAAACAATTAAAATTCCTCCTTTAAATCTGAGCGCATCACATCTACAGATCTAGCATTCCTTATTATGTACCTTTAATGTCCACATTAGAAGAGGCAATCAGTAACTTCCATGGTAACTTGGTACTTGATAAGTCAATAGGACTAACTGGAGTCTCTGAAAGGAGAGAAAGGTATAAACATGTACCTAGTTCTTATAAATACATCAAAAACTTAACTATTATAATAATAATAATAATAATAATAATAATAATAATAATAATAATAATAGTAATGATGATGATGATGAAATATTAAAATGTTAATAATATTTATTATTACTTATAATAGAAATTGAAGTTATATGAAATGACATTTTTTAATTTTAATATAAACACTATATCTCTTATATTTTCAATAAAATTACACTTATATTTTTCTAAATAAATATTTATCTATTTTATTTTTTAATAAAAATATTTATTTTTTTTATATTTTTAATAATAAATTATACATTTTTATTTGCAATTTAAAAAATATTTATTAATTCTTTCAATTTTTATAAATTTTATGCAGTTTTAATCAATTTATTAAAAATAAAAATAAATAAAGGTCATTTGTTAAAAATGTAATTACATATTTTTCTACAAAATTTTAAAAAAATATATATAACTAGCCAATAGGCCTATTTCTAGACTCTGGATTCTGGTATACTTCAAAACACTAATACCAAGATCCAATGAGAGAATCAGTGGAGTAAGTGAAGAGGTCACTTCTTACACTTTCATACTTTCTCCGTATTTTTATGGTAAAAGTAAAAATCTTATTTAACCCTCTTCATGTTTATTTTCTCAACCGCGTTCCTTTTTTACTTTTTCATATTTTTATTTATATAATTTATCATTCAAAATATAATTTTTTTTATATTCAAGAGTGTGCAATCCAAAATATAATTTTTATATTACAGAGATTGTGTAATTCAATATATAATTTTTTATTTTAGATTATATAATATATTTTTCTCTATTTTTCTATTTTAAATTGTAGAATCTAAAATCTAAATTATATTTTTTTTAATTATGCAATTCAATATAAATATTTTTTTTAATTTAACTTTTGTAAGACAGAATAAAAAAAATTATAGTACAATCTAATTTGTATTTTAAATTCTGTAATTTAAAATACAAATTTTTAAAAAACATTTTAATATTTTTGGAAGTATGAAGATGCAGAATAGAAACATACACATGCAGGAAGATGTGGTCAGTGAAGAAAAGACCATTTGAAATAAAAGTCCAAAAGACAAAACCATAAGGGCAAAACCATATGCGCACACAGATAGATTCTTTGATGAAACAAAGGCAGTATAAAACGATTGATTGTTAAAACCTTAATGTTACCTTCCTCGTTGTAATGTATGATCATTTGTATATAAAATTTAATAGTTTCATCTATGATAATATATAATAGAATTTTCTTATCTACACTATCTTCTTTCAGAACTATTCTTATCTATAATTATTTCTATTTCCTCTACATATAATCAAAAACTTTCTCCACCTAACTTCTATTTTTTTAATATCTTTTACATTTACATTAACAAATTGAAAATTAATTTTAAATTTTTTTTATAACCTTTTAATTATAATAGTTAATAATAATATAAATTACCTTGGTGGAAGGAGTATGTGCTGGTCCCTGCCAAGACATAAATATTGGCACTTTCTTCTAACATTGATTTTGAACTATGTAATGCAAAAAAAACTTGCAGATTTCAATTTATTCTGCTTTGCATTCCACAAGCTTAGCTATTAAAAAACATGCCCTCTATAGCATATACTAAAACCATATTTTTCACATATTATTATTGCGTGCCAACAAAATAATGAATCTTTTTTGAGTTTCGACTCTACAAAGAGATGTCGCCTTGCAGTTGTTACTTCTCACTAAGATTTGCTATATGCAACAAATTATTCTAAGACTAAAAAGCTTATCACTAAATCTGTGCAAAAGGAAAGAATCTTAATTTGCATCTTTCTTCCTCTATCCATTTAAATCTCATCCTAACTTGCGTGCTGCATGGTAAAGCTCCAAATAGTCAAGAGCAGGCCGGTTCCAAGACCAGTCTTGCTCCATCACCCTTTTGCATAAATTGTTGAACCAATCACGGCCATCATACCATGCTGTTATTGCTCTGAAAAAATGTCCACAAAATTAATTTTGCTTTGCAGTAATAAACATCTACGAGAGTGTGGCATTAACTTAGAACAAAAAAAGTTCAATATGGAATAATGAAAAAATGTCAAATGCTCTTGGTTTCCTCTGTCCATGTCAAAGCCACTTTCAACACTTCTTTCCCAATGAAAATTTCAATGCAATAAATTCAGCATATGATAATGGTACACTACTATTGAGAGCATAGTACATAGCTGGGAGTACGATATTGGAATATTGAGTTTTCCATCATATAATCATATGACAAATATCTCACCTATTCAGAGCATAGTCAACACCTCCAACATCAGCTCCATCAAAACTAAATCCATTTGTCTCAAGACCTTGTGATTGTGCTCTATCCTTATCATGATCAACATCAAATACAGTATCGTAAAGTCCTGCAAAATTATTTTAGATGAATGTCAACTTAACCAAAACAGTTGAATGAACAAAGGGAATACAAGATAAAAAGTAATATATATATATATATATATATATATATATATATATATATATAGATATATATACATGAGATAAATGACCCATGTATTATTTGGGTATGCATACTAGCCATGCCATCTAGATGACTATTATGCAATAGAGTAAATATATAGCATGTAGTGACCTCCAGTTTTTCGAACAACAGGTATTGAACCGTATCTCATTGCAGTGAGTTGAGTGAGTCCACATGGCTCAAAGATCGAAGGAACAAGAATGAAATCAGCACCAGCATATATCTAAAACAGAAGAAAATCTTGAAGAGTCAGTAGCGTCCATAATGTTTTACCTGTATATATAATAATGGATAAAATGTTACCAAAGGTTTTTCAGTTTCATAAGTTACCAAGTGTGAAAGAGGCTCGTCATATGCAAGGGAAAGTCTAGCACGATCATTATGAGAGGAATGCAATTGATTTGCCAAATTCACAAAATCATTTTGGATACGAGGATCTGGGGCAGAACCAAGTAATACGACCTGCATATCATTTTACAGTCAAGACTTGTCTACTTAAATGAAACATTAGTAAACAATTTCTAAATGGAACAAGAAAATCTAATAACAAATTTAATTTCATACTTTGACATTTACCCTTGGCTTATAATGAAAACTATCGGCACCTATTTGAAGTATAAAACTCATTCAAGAAAGGTAAGGGTCAAAGTCAAGTTTAAGATATCTTTCATTCCATATGTTTATTTTTAACTAATCATTCGACTAAAAATTGAAACTGCTAAGTGGAGGTTAAAAATTGACCACCTATCTTTAACCCAAGGGAGATGAGGACTGAGGTCCAACTACTTAACAAAAAAATATTCAATACTGCATCAGTTGTCAGGTAAATGATAACAAAAACAACAGTTAAAATGTATATAACTTTACTATCCCGTATTGCTATTATGAAGACAACTGTTGTACTGCTGGTGTACACTTTTGTAAAGCAGAAAAGAACAATACCTGTCCACCACGTTCTAGGGTGCGCCATATGGCATGTTTGATGAGATGGATTCCTTTCTGATGAGTCAATCGAGTAATAATTCCCACTAAAGGAAGATCAGCCCTTTTTAAACCAAGTTTTTGTTGCAAGGCTTCCTTAGCGGCTTTTTTTCCTTCAACAACATTTTCTGAAGTGTATGACACCTGGAACAATGTGATACCAGAAATAATCATAATTGAGTTAGGAAACTAAATAAAATAGCTTCTATATAATAAATACAGACATTAATTGAGTATAAAATATCAGTGTAGCCATTAATGAATTCTACTGAATAGAAAGAACCCCTTAGTCCATTTACATTTAAGAAGTCCTATTTAACTTGTCTAGGTTAGCTCATCAGAGCAATGCATGCAGTTGTCCACTGTTGAAACTTTCTTTTAAGAGTTGAGCAATAAGTAATATTCTAAGTGCATATGTTCTATATATTGATGACTCATCCCAAACACTCACAATCACTAAGTTACAAAAGAAACATGAGGTAACATGTGAGGTTAGTATGTTCACAGAATCAGTTGCATCATTTTGAAGGCACTGCTAAGAACCAAAATAGGATGGAGTCAGTCATTAGGGTTATCCAAAGGAAGTAAAAGGTGAAGATAAACAGAAATCATCAGCATTTTACGTAACTTTCTAACTTTAGTTAGTTATCATTACAAGAAGCCACATTGTTGGTGCTAACTTTGATAACCAAATGTCATTCTAGGACCTACGCAAGAAAAGAATAAGAAATTTATCATTATATGTCTACTTACAGGAATGAATTTATCATTATACGGGTCCCATATATCTGGATCAATTCCATTTATTATCCCATGGAACTTGTGAAGATGAGGAGCAATTACAGGATTACCAGCAATCTCTCTTGAATATGTGGGGGAGACCTGCCACATATGAATGAGCATGATGTAAAAATCATAACCAGCTTCATGATTTCAAATTGCTAATTAAATTTAAACTCCAAGATTGTATCTGATGTCACAATATAAAATTATATCATGGGGAAATATTGAACTGGAAGAGAGTCAATCTATTTCTTGACAGGAAATTATTTACCTTGTAAGTGCACACTTACATATCGTTTGCTGTCATAACATACAAAACTTTTTCTCTCCATTAAAACTATCTGGTATAAGCTAAGATTATTTTTTTTTTTTTAAAAAAAAAAAAGAGTCAGCATATGGTCCTCTCAGCAATCCCAGAGGAAAGCTTTAAGTCCACTTGAGGCAATATGGTCAGCAAGTTCAAAGCTGGCTAAGTAAGTTTATTCAATAAGCTCCATAGTTAAGTCTTATGAAAACAAGTCTAAAAAACGAGTCATGCATTATTTATAATATCAATTGTTTTATTTTAATTTCCTTTACTTTTTTATTATAGAAGTGTTTAGGAATAATAGGTGTCTGCTCATTTCACTCCTAAAATCTGATGTTGGTACCCAAGTAGGCCAATCAAGACTCTGTTGTGCATGTCAGTCCAGTCTCTGTTTAGGATAAAGTCTGGGTCCCAAGTCCATTTGAAAAGATGTCACGACTTCAGAACATTTGAAAAGATGTCACGCTCTGCCACCTGAATTCCCTTACATTAGTGAATGAAAGCCTGACAGGGATGGCAACATGGCTTACCCGGTCCCGTCCCCACAAAGGGTAGGTGGAAGAGACAGGTTAAAAATTTTCATATAAGTACTTGTTGTACGCCTATTATCATTTGTTCTACGATTTAATAAAATTTCATCAGTTCAGTTTCTCTAAGAGGATTCGACCAAACTCACAGGTAACTCCTTATACCATCCTTACATTTTTAATTTACTCAGATTTTAAATAAATTATTTATCAAGTTATTAATCAAATATTAATTCAAACACTGCATAAAAAGTAATAAATTATAAAAATATTAGAATTAAAAATTAAGGACTATATTACATTTTACAAAATAAAATTATCATCTTGAGTCATCACTAATGTCAGGAAAGAGTTAAAAAAAACATTAGTTTTAAATCGTTTGTATGGGGAAGATAATGAGTTCACTCAACATGTTATCTGTTCTCTGTTTCTTAACCAAGTGTATTGAGTTCAACCTTGTTGCCCTTATATATATGATAATAATTAAAATTTTATTGAATAAGCTTTTAGGATAACTAGTTCATGACGTGGAAAATTTTACTACAAGGTAAGTGTGGCGTGTACATTGTCCATGCTTCAAGCCTCAAAAGGGCTTGATAGAAATAATTTGAAAAACCATTTATGTACTTTCATCTAACAACTTGAGGTTTAGAACAATTAGTAAACGATTACTAAAATAATCAAATACTGGGTGAAAGTTAGAGAAATTGACAAATTTAAGGTAGCACTTACAGTTGTAGCTTTGTCAGCATATTGCATAGCTTTTCCAATGAAATGGGCTCCAAATTCAAGGTTATGAATAGTGAAGACAAGTCGTGCTTTACTGAGACCATAATGTACATAATTGTCTTTAAATGTCCATGCAACCGGAGCACTTGACCAATCATGGCAGTGGATGATATCCTGCCCATTTACTAGAGCCAATTAAAATACATCCTCGGTGACATTGTTAAACCTGAGTCACTTGCTTTATTTAAATGGTATATTAAATAAATTTGAAAGAAATATCTGTCCCAAATAGGAAATCTGATCATTTGGAAAGGTGCCGATAATATTTTTGGTTGTTTTATGCATAGGAACCTTAGTTACAATTACACAAATGCATGGAATTACACAAGGCAGGCATATCATGTTTTTATATCAAGTGGGATTAGACAAATGCATGCACATTGCATTTACCCTAAAAAGAAGCAGGGACAAGAATATTTTGACACACTAGTTTTGACCACTCTCAAGTCACAAATGAAAAACTGCTTGCATATCATGTTTTTGGTTCAGGTGGGTTATGAGAAAATGTTGAGTTAGCGCACAGCATCCTAAGAATAATAAACACTTCTTCATTCACTCTTACATCAGGAAAGGAAATGTTAATTGGAAGTTAAGAAATTGACATCTTTTAATGAAAAATAAAATAAACAGTTTAGTCACTAGTGTGATATTTCTTACAGGATGAAATCCATTTTGGAGTAGAAACTCAAGAGCAGCATGACAAAAGAAACCAAATCTCTCTGCATCATTCCCACGACCATATACACAGCCAACCTGAAAGAACCTGCAGCCAAGAATATTGATATGTAAAGATCACTACAATTTGTGAAACATTTGAAAGTTTTCTAGTCAGCTTAATTGCAGCAAAGAGTAAAAATGAAGTTACCCAAAATAAAAGAAAAAGTATCTTCAGATAATTACGATGAAAATATAGTTTAGCCCTCAATGTCAAACATAATACAGCTAACAACTATGAATTCAATCTGTTGAATTTACATGCTAAACGTGATATATACAACTGGAGAGATCAACTAATTTCTTTCACATATTCGATTTGCTTCTGTCTCATCCAAAGGCTTATTTTACATATAATGTACACTATTTTTTAAAGGTACAAAAAGTATTTTCTGTTCCCTTGAAGAAGTGGTGACAAATTTTATCTAATCCTTAATTTGAATTCATCAAAACAGTCTGACAGAAATAAACATGTAGTTGACATTCAAATATAATTTGGGCTAAGATTTGAAAGAGCGAAACTTGGATTGTACAAATTTATCCTAGTATTGTCCAAATTTGGGTTTAACAACTGTGTGATGGAACTTCTCAACTTTAGCCAACCCATCTTCATGCTACTGAGAAGTACTTTGGTCTCATGTTCGGTACTAAGTGACTGAGCGCTTCATAAACAAGTTGAAAACCTAGCCAGCAAGTTGATTACATGTGCCTGACACACCACCTTTACTTGTCAATCCCTAAAACTCTGATACCTCTCAGCCACCTCCGGTGATGATCAATCAACTGATAAGGTCCAGAGAGTAAGAACAAAGGCAGTTAATTTAAAAAGTAGTATTGTGCATTTAATGTATTGGGTGTAGGGAATTAGTTTAAATAGGAGAAGAGTGTAGAAGAGGGGAAGGTGGAAGGAGAATCTTCTCCTTAGGTTCTCTGTTTGTAATTCAAAAAAAAAAAAAAACTTCCAAGAATTCTTTCTTCTTCTCCTCCTCTGTTTTTCTTTTATCCCTGAACAAATGGCATCCGAAAGAATCAAAGCCTTTAAGATTGCCATCAAGCAATTTGATTATAATACTGTTCAAGTTCAATGATGTGACTAGAGCTACCATGAACTTTGCCTGCTATCTAAACAGAGATATTTTCTAACCTAGAAAGTTGATGTGAAAAACGTATTTTCCAAAATAAAATACGAGGTTCAGATATAAGAAACAGTTAATTGACACACATTAGAAAACAGATTGGAGAACCAACACATTTACCCATTCTGAGGCTCCAAAAAATAGACAGAGAGACCTTCAACTTTTCCATGCCATACTTTTATCTCAGTCCCTCCCCAAAAATAGTTCTTCTGATATACAAAGTCCTTTACCTGCATTAGAAGCCACACATTTAGTAGCTAGTAATAACAATAACTAAAATACAAAAACACAAAAAATACATTTTCCTAGACATTTATGTCCTCTAAGATAGCCACTGATTCAAATGCTCAATGTGAAGAAGCCGAAAGAACCCAAACAATCTCTGTGTCCCCCCCTTTCTCTATTATCGATCAGTTTCATATTGAATAGCAAACTATATCATTGGAAGGATTATTATGACACCATGCTGTATCCATAGGGACTTAAGGACAGAAAAGAAAAGTTTCGAATCGAGTTGGAATGGACATTATATATCCAATGCAGAGTATAAGATGTAAAATAAGAACCACAGAAACAGGAAGAGAAAAAAAAAACTTACATTGCTAAGGTTCAAGCAGTCATACTTTGGAAGAATGATGTCCACATTGTGATTTAAATCCTGAACAGCCCGGGATAGACTAGTAACAACATCACCAAGGCCCCCAACCTGCCAAAAATTAATACCATCAGAAACAGACAAATGTGTAAATTTATTCACAAATATCCTCTGCATAACATAGTAATAAATAACAATCTTTTTCTGAACAAAATTTGCAATAACAACCGATTAATGGAAGCAGTTACCCTTCATAAGTACCCTAGCTACATCAGGGAACCTTCTCCTAATGCTACCCATTTTAATAGAGGAGAAACATTTTTTTTTTTTTTCAAGATGTTCTATATTCTCTTTTCAATCGCTAATAAAATAATACACTTAGGGAGGTATTTTACAATCCTCTTTCTTTATTCTACAAAGAAAAGGGGAAAAGAAAATAATCAGAAAAGTTTGACTGTTAACAAGACTAAAGGTTCTTAATAAATAATAACTTTTTATAGTATTCCCTCAAGAAATATTTCTAACAAACCATATTTTATGGAATGTTAAATGCTACCCTTAAACCTGTCATAGTTCAGATAATGGAGAGTTAAACCAATTTTTTCCTTCACCTATGAAAAAGAGTATGCTAATTTTCCAGCCGTACAAATCATCGAAAGATATTGAAAGCGTAAAAAAATTACAACTGACTTCTTTTTTTAATTTATTTTATGAAAACACCACCAAAAAAGTAACTGTTACCATGTTGGGAATGGATCCTCTAGTGCTGAATGTTCACACGACCTTATCATGTTGAAATTTTGTGTCTATCTCCTCATAAAAATTCACAAATATTAATAAGGTTTGACATATTACAAAATTTCCATTAGATAAAGTCATGTGAAGATTCAACACAGGAGAGTTCAATCTGACCATACCATAACAGATGACAAAAAGTAAAATTCCTTCACTGTAATTTCCTGAAATTTTCCAGCCTTGGAAATAAAAGAGTCTGCATGGACATGTCAATAAATTTAAGAAATATACAAGGAATGAGTTAGCTCACTTTTGCAATTGGGGCCATCTCCACAGCAATATGGATTATATGCAAAGGTGGTTCCTTTACAATACCTCCAAAAACTGGTATGTGATAATCCATTCCGAATTTGTTATCAAAAACTCCACCATGTTCACTCTCAGAGAATACAAAGTCCATCTTGTATGCATCCAGTGGAACCTTAACTGCAGAAACACAATCATTTAACTTTTTCAGGGCCAATGTCTTTTCCCTGGAGAGAAATAAGTGATTACACCCTTGATGAAGTTGCATAAAACCAGCTCTACAAAACTAGAATGAAATTCTCCATCTTGAAAATCTATTATGACACAAGATCCATGGACATTGAATCTAAACACAAAACCATAAGTGACAGATTAGAGACTCGTAGCAGCTTTCATTATAAAATTTAGGACAACAAAAAATCGGCCACTAGATCAAGGCCAGCCCACATCTTAGGACACACAAAGGGTAATGAAAAAAATCACTTCTAATACCAAAAATATCTGCATCCTTAAGTAGCATATTGAAATTTTTTTTGCAAAAATCCATATGTAATTGAATCCACTGCTTCAGGAAACCCGTTGCCTCTCCTTGTGTCCTGTAGTGTTATTCAAGTAGTAGTATCCATGAACACAGAGATTGATAGCAGAAAAAGCACTCAATATAAAGACAAGTAATCTGCTAACTCGAATAGCACATCATATAAGTTGAAGCATCAAAAGAGTGGTATTTGGAGGGCAAATCATATTTCATAAATAACATCCTTTAACCAAAATCTGAAAAACATAGGAAGTCAAAATTAAGCAACCAAAGAGACATTAATATCCTTTATATTACTAATTGCTGGAATAATATGGTCTAGACTCTAATCATCTTTCAAATGTAAACTAAGGGAGAGACTCACCAGAGGCTTTGACATGAGTGCCATTCTCTGCAGGTAACATTCTCTGAGGAGGCAATGGACCATTAGAGTGAGTCCAACGATTAAATGAACATCTAAACCAAACCTCAGGCTTTCCATTCAGATTTGTGTTGGAGGGGTTATAAAAGACTGTCACTGTACTCCCTGCTTGAACATCAACAGGGTCCGTGAATACAATATGCTTTTGAGAAAGCAAAAATCTTTTCAATGTTCTTTCCTTTGTTTCAGCTTTCATTTGTGCTGTTTTTTCAGCCTGCATAAAAGGATAAGAACAAATCAACAAGATGAGTATTAGTTTGAATATCTGTTAAATGAAAAAAAAAAAAAATGATTTCATGTATAGTCAAACAGTTATAGGGATCAATCTAGAACTACACTCTTAACAAAAAGTGAACTTTATCCTCCATACCCAAAATTAGATTATAGAAATATACTATACTTTTCTCTTTATATATTTACAACTGGTACAAGGAACAGACAACTGCAAAGCTTATTTTTATGATTTAAGCATCTTAGATCACGCCTTAATGTTACCATCTGGATGTCATCTAGTGCCTGAACTAACCTTGGCGCGAATAGCTTCGTCTCTTAACCTCCTCTCCTCCTGAAACTTTCTGTATATCAGTTGCTCTTCTTCAACCCAATACTGTTCATCAGGTGTACCCATAGGGACAATGGCGTGGAAATCTTGTTTATGATTGTTATCATACACACCTGCCTTTTGAGGTGGACCATCAGCAAAGACCCAATCCAGGACAAGAGCTTGGTCAGGTACAATAACTGCATAAAATATATAATTGATCAAGAAAAGGTGTTGCATTCTTCAAACTAATCCTAAAGATAATATCAAGTTTTTATCCATCTTCCGAACCAGAATTCCTTCACTGACCATCGAACAGTCCTTGTCACCTAAAAGGTTTAAAGAGTTGAAATCTAAATCCTATTGTAGGACTAAACATCTAATGCTTCTTGAAAGAAATTCATCTCTCTCTGCCTCTTTCTTTCTATCAATCTATGAAATTTCTGCCAAATGTAAGATATAGTAGAAATCCTAGATTTTAGAAATGGTTGTATAACTTAAAATGTTCAAGATTCAAAATTCTCATCAAAGATTCTATGCAAAAGGATGGCCATAAACACAAATATCCCTGTCCCTTGAATATGCAACCTTTTCATCAGTAAATTATATGATGGACTTGACAAATCTATAAATTAATTTCACTTCATTGTGGTTTTTCTTGTGGATACGGAAGGTACTTCAGAATCATGTGTCTGAATCTCATCTGCAATAAATCACCATATATATATATATAGCATAACTCCTCCTTCCATACGGCAAACACGTGGCCATTATAAGTAAAGAGATGCAAAACTCCACCTCCGTCCAGTCACATAATAGCACATTTTTTTTTTCTATTCATCATCTTTTTTAATGTCTAGTAAAAGATTGATTTCAAGGAAATGAAATAACTACAAAAACAAAGCATAGATATGTAAAAGAGCATACCATCGGCATACCACCAGTCATCTCCTTTTAAAACAGATTTGACAAGCCTTTCAATGATTGATAATCCATACTTCCAATTATTGTGCCCACCATGAATCCATATTTCATTAGCATGTGCAAGAGGACCTGAGCTTCTGTTATAATATAATCTGATCAAGTCCTTGCCTTTAAATTCACTAGGTTCAATATACCAAACATTATCAATTGATTTTACAGCATTCTTCAACAATTGGGGTAATGTTTCTCGCATTCTTTGTACTTCCACCCTCGCCCTTGACCTGTCCTCTTCCTTTGCAGCTCTGTCTGCCTCAATTCGCCTTTGCTCTTCAGCTTGTCTTTCCCTTTCAGCTTGCACCCTAGCAAGTTCTTCTAATTCTTTACGTTTCTCCTCAAGTAAAAAATTTTCAAATGCTGATGCATCCATTCCTCCCTCAACCGGTATGCGGAAGTCCTTTTGGTCATTATTGTCATAGACATTTTGTCCGTTGAAGAACACAAAGTCTACCTGGTAGGCCTCTCTTGGCACGTATAATTGGCAAGACCACCAATCTCCATTGAGACGTGTCTTGTCCAACCTAATGGAAAATGATTTCCACTTCCAATCATTGAATGCCCCCATAATTAGAACGTGTGGCTCATCACTTAGTGCTGAATGGCTCTTATTAAGGAAAACTTCTATATCTTGATCAGGTTTAACAACAGGAGGATATACAAACAGCTTGGTACCTTGAGAAAGTTTTTCCTCTGCAATCCTCTCTATCTCCTGCTGGCGCTGATTCTCTTCCAACTCTAACTTCAACAGCCGAGAAGCTTCCTCCTTTATTCTATCATCATTAGCAGTGCTTGATTCCTCAACAGCTTCCTCAGTTATTTCACCAAGAGTATCAGTATCTGTATCTTTAACATTTTCATCAATTTCTTCAGGATCCAACAACCCTTCTTCTGAATCTTCAACAATCCCAACACCTCCATTGTAAGGAATATCCTCCTTCAACTCGAGAACAGCAACATCCTCATCAATTACAGAAATGTTAGCTTGACTGCTCTCAATAGCATCCACCGTCTCATCTAATGACAATAGTTCCCCCACATCACCAACGATTTCATCAGTTCTATCTATAACCTCAAACCTCTCGTCTTCCGAAAATTCAACCCCCCTTTCTTTATCATCATCAATATTCACATCAACTGTTTGTTTCTTATCCCCACCTGAAACTTCACTGACAACAGGAGTTACCGAATCCCCCTTCTTCAATCTTGCATTCCTTTTGCTCGGGACAAAACCCTTTGCAGCAGTGCCTTTGGGCCTCGTAACTGACACCTTCTTCTGTTGCCTTCTCCGAGTAAAATCTACCAAACCATAAAATTAATAGAAAACCATATTAATAAATTCGTAATCTTAACACAACAAAACAACAAAAAGAAAATAAAATAACTAGAAAAACCTGCACTGGCACAGACGAAAGAAGCACCCCAACCTGCTTTGCACGGGGAACACTGAAATCCAAAAGGCAAAGTACACAAACTCTAATATTCACTACCATATTAATCCAATTTAAGAAAAATAGAAAGGACAAGACAGAAAACATAAAACATAAACAGGAGTAAGATAAAAAAAACTTAGTAATCACCATGTAACCACTTGCAAACGTTACAGAACGACGAGGTAACACCCCAGGAAACTGGTTCAGCTTCACACAACCGCTTCTGTAGGGAAACACGTTTTTGCAGTTTAGTTGCAAAGACATCTCCATAACCACTCACTCCCAACAACAACGTTTTTCGTTTCTGTGTTCCTCTTTTATACGCGCTGAGACGCGAACATTTGATCAATGCAACTGTGCTAATAATCCAATGATCTAAAATCAATCAACATGCCTATGAATCTGTGCGCCAAATCATAAAAAAAGCAAAACAACATAAAATATGAGTGTATTGTATACAAAACGAAAAACAAAATACGAAAACATAAAGAATGAAAATGAGATGACGAGGATGATGATGATGATACATGCACTTGCAGTAGTTCGGCGGCGATGGTGTCAATTGATTTCAGTATCGGGGTTTGAGCCACACAGTCAAGTGGTGATGCTTGTCTGTGCTATATGTTGCTATTTTTTTATACCATTTCCTACAATTTTTGCTCCCCACAATGCACATTATTTCATTATTTCCTTCATGGAAGTAACGACACTTCCAGAATTCATCCAACGGTGCAAAATCGCTTATATTTGAGTGGTTATTGAATCGTCGAAATGTTGGTGTCCAGTGTTCCATGTCTTTTGTCATTTACGTTAATTATCAAACACTGCCATCTACAGAAAAATAAAATACTTTTGTTTCCATAGATTATTTAATTTAACTACAAAAAAATACTTATGTTTCCATACATTATTTAATTTGTGTATCTTATTATCATTTTGCTTGGACTGTTAGGCAAAGGTTAACTGAGATTTTTTCAGTATTATGTAAAGTTTGTAACTACATAATCTTATCTTAATTAGTTGTAAGGAGCTATTCCTATTTTAAATTTTCATAAAAGTTCTTAACTAAAAGAGCGTATTGAATCTTTTCCTTATTGTGAAAAAATAAAATTTATAATTAATATATTAAAATCTAGGACTAAACTTAGATGTATTTTGCTTTTGGTATATTTTTTCAATTAAAGTTTAAGTTCCATTTTGCTAATTTATGTTGATATGTAATGTAATTTTATTACAACTATTTATCAGAATAAGACTCTGTTCCTGGTGAGTATAACTTGAAAAAACTTAAAAACATTCTAGAAACACATATCTTTGTCTTGTCTAATTTTTTATTATATTAAAAGATAAATAAACAAATCCTCGTTCAAATTTATGATTCATGTTACCTATTTAGTTATACCTGAACTATTAATACTGATCTGATAACAATTATATAGTCTCGTTTCATAGCTTAAGATTAAGTATATTTTTTATTGTTAATTAAAGTGATAAAAGATTTTGGTTCCAAGTAGTAGAGTTGAAGATACATACCAATGAGGATGTGTCAGATGTATCAGAATGGCTTGGTGGGAGAGGTTTGTGCTAAATTCTTGGTTTGAATCATTAATTTATGGGAAGTTGTAATCACAGTCACGGACTTGTAATATTAGCTTTAGAAGAAAACACATGAAGGTGTGAGTTAAAAATAAAAAAGTGGACTCGGTTTTCCAGCTTTGCTTTATCTGTCTATATATGATGAAAGGAAACTTCACCTCTAGGCAATCTGAATCTATCTTAAAGGAGTTTTTTTTATAAAGGGTTTCTATCTGTTCAATATGCTTGTCTTTTGTCATTGATGAATAATTTTTACATAAGAAAACCTTGTTTTTTTATCATTTTTTATAGAAAAAGTTGCAAAAAAATCTCTCAGTGTCTATCTCCAAAAGTTTTTCTTCGAAAAGAAAATAGACACATATTTAATATATATAAAATCATCAATTCAACTTAACTAATCAACACCCTCTACAGAACATAAGTTTGGATTATTTTGTGTTAATATTGTAAAAAAAAAAATCAATCGGTTACTCAAAGATTAGGAAGACATCAGAACATATTTAGTAAAATATATAATGTTTAGTTTTGCATCATAGGTATTATTTATTTACTATTATTATTATTATTTTATTTTTCTTAATGTTAAAAAAATTAATTAAGTTATTATTCTAATTTAACAATTTTAAATTTTTTTAGATAATCATAACTTAACACCCTGCACTTTTGTATAAGAGAAAAGAAATACTAAATAATAATGATGGTTGATTGGTGTGGGGTCACACACTTTAATAAAAAATTATTAAATAATGATAATTGATTGGTGTTAACTATTACTAAAATGGAACATCTTCTATAGATTTTTTTTTTTTAACATATTAGTTACCATGTCTTGGTGATGACTTACTCTGATGGAGTGGTTTAAAATGGGTATTTGGATTTCTTTTTAAGTTGCTCTTGAAAGAACAACCATTGCTGCACTTGCTCTTACCATCTTAAAACATGGACAAAAAAGAAGAAATCATATGCAAGAGAAAGAAATACATGCAAAATGACACTTAATATTTTTCTCAATAATATATACTGTTTTTTCCTTTTTAACAATTAAGGAATATTCTAGGCATAATCCTTGCAATAGATTCTTTTTTTTTTTTTTAATTTGATTGTTTATAATATTTATAATTATAGTAATAACATAGTAAGATGAGTACATTAGATTGACAAGTCAGCTAGCTGATCAAGACGGCAATGCTACTAATCAGAAACAGTTGGTTGAAAAGAAAGGATGGTGCATGTCATTTTATTGCTGTATTCTTAATAGCTCAATCCGATTTTAAAATTTATCTTTATACTTAACCTAATTTGTTAAAATTATATTTTTTATATATTTTAATTTGGTCATATAGTTCGATAATGTAAATTTCTTAAAATACTAAATATTTATAAGAGTTTTTTATCAAAAAATTATATTTTAATAAAAAATAAAAGTGCTTGAAACTTATAATATTTTTTAACAAAATCATTTTCTGTAAATTATATTGACTTTTTATGGTAGTATAAATTATGATGATTTAAAAAGGCCTAATAAGGTGATTATATTAGTTAAAACAAATTAGTTATTATATACATTTCTTCATACATGGTATAATAATAAAAGAACTAAGTTTCTTCTTCTCTCTTACCCATTAATACTACATTAAATTAATTTTTGATAGGTTTTACCTTTTATTCATTTATATGACAAAGGATTTAGGTGCATATTTGTGCTTAAAATATATATATATATATATATATATATATATATAAATAATGATTATAATATTATAAATATTTCTTTTATTAATTTTTTTTAAGAAGATATGGCAGAGGATTTCATCACTTCTACTAGAACACAGTCTGGTACCAGAATCTAAATATTCTCTATTATTTTTTATCTGGTGAGAATATCCTTTTCTGTCTTTGTTTAATGGAAACAAATAGTACAACTGCAGTAAATTCATCAAACATGTTTTGTCTCCTAAGAATAAAATTAAGTTTACCAATTAGAGCATGACTCAACTTGTACAAAACATTTGTTTATTTGATTCTTGAAAGTAAACTAGCAAATGATAATATGGTCGTTTTTTTATTTATCTTCGGCATATCATCTTCAAGAAGCAACCATTTTAGAAGGTTTGATATTCCTAAAGATAGATATTCACTTCATGAGTCAAGGTAAAAGATCTCTTTCTACTCTCTTCATTGACTAAAAATTCTCAATGATGAATTAGAATTCTTGCTGCCAACAACTAAGTGTGAATCTTGTGATGTTAATTAATAGCTCAAAAATCATGCGAATATAAGAAACACATCATCTGTTTCTTAAAAGTTCTTAACCACTTTTATCATGTTGTCTGGACTCAAATCCTTGTCCCCAATCTCGTTTTTTTTTTTTTTAAAAAAAAAAAATAACAGTCAAACAATCCTACTGTGAATTGTACTGTCTCTGTTGTTAGTTCTTCCAATTATACATCACAAGGTCAATATATTTTCTTTTCTTATCCAACAATAGCTACAGATTCTATAAATGTGGTTTGAAATTCTTTCATAATGAGCTGCGTGCACAATGATATTCAACAGAACAAGGAAAAAAATCTTAAGAGTGAGTCTTATTTCACACTGAGAAGCAAAAGATAATGGCAGAATTAGTCTCAGATGTATGTTGAAGAATTTGAAGATTTGAAGAAAGATTGAGTAAAGCAAAAAGTATACAGAACAAAAATGTTGGAGAAGAATATGGAAAAAGTACCACCACTCCATATCTACAAAATAAAAATATATTTGATTGAAGGAATAGGTGAACCAATAAGAGTTGTTGACATAAACTGAGAAACTACAGTAAAGATAAAACCAGTGACGATTTTCAATAAAGGTGTCAGTCATGTGAAGAAAAAGGATGCGTCGACCTTGTGAAGAAAAAATATTCACGTGAAGAAAAAATATTCACAATAAGTTTGTATCTTTGTTAAAATAATTTATAACTTTGTTAGATAAGCACTTGAGATAAATAATGCTATATATTTTTAGGCTCTATAATGAACTCTTCTATGAGAAGGCAGAAGTTTGAAGTGTGTTAAAGTTGTCTCATGTATCAAACTTTTTTCTGTTGCAGTGAAAGCTTTGATTTCCGGGTATTTAGAAGTGTTCATTCCAATGATATTCAACAAAAAGGGATTAATTTGGTTCGAGTGTTTTTAAGAGAAAGTTTCTGCATAGACATACAATGTCACGGCAAATTCGAACGTCAAATAGATGGACGACAAAGGGTTCATATTACTTTTCACATGATTTATTATACAAATAACAAATTGTGCATGTCATATTTTATTGCAAGTAATTTGTTCAGACTTGGTGTTCTCTGTACTCTCGTATTCCTTTTCCCTACAGCTCCATCATAGAATTGAAGAACAGTAAACTTTTCAGCTTTAAAAATCAGAACAAAGTTGAGGAGAAGACAAGACATAAAAGGGTACGTACACCTCCTTTGTAAAGCTCCAGAACAATATTTCTTCACTCTTATGCTCTAGATGCTCTAGGTGCTTATCTCCTGAGATCAAACAAGAACCTGAAGAATATAAGATGGCCTTTTACAATTGCATCATTATTGTGCATTTTCTAAGCTACATATGTTGGTCAAACAATCAGAAAACATTCTCAGCTGTCTAACTTCATTGCAAAGAAACATGTGAATAGAATGTTTACTCATAACATGTTAGTACAAGACAAATTACATGCACTGCTACATTTAATAGAATTGATATAAGTTACTTTCTCACTTTCTCTAATCAATTAAAAACACAAAAACTCTGAGAATCACTTCTTTTAGAGGATAGATTCCCGAAAGCCAGAAACGGAAAAACTATCAAGAGTCAGTAATGTGGAGAAAGTGTGATGGCTTATCTTTCTGTTTGTGTGCTGTTTTTCTATTCGATGTTATGTGTCATTCTGTTTAGTACTAAGTTTCAATTCACGAATCAGGATTCAGTGATATAATATCTTATTAACAGCCATCTATTGAGGACCGCCGTGGTTCAGAGACCACCTTACAGGCTTTATGTTTCCACAGTATCAAACACAATCTCGACATTGCAGTGGAACAATTTGCAAAAAGTATGTGAAACGCCACTTCATAAGATGTCCACGGTGCAGCAAATCAAGTGAGAGAACTCACTGAATCTTTATATATAGATCTATCAGTAATTCATTACATACATAATCCAGAAGGAAAAAAGTAAATACAACACAAAAAAAAAAGTTTCCGCGCTTGAGTCTTAGAGAAACATACCATATAATAATGATAACGATGACAATACCTACAAATTGCCCTATTGCAAGGCATTGGCACCAGCCACGATTTCCAGAATTTCGCCAGTGATCTTAGCCTGGCGCTCCCTATTGTAGATAATGGACAATCTCTTCTTCAAGTCAGAAGCATTGTCCGTTGCACTGCTCATAGCACTCATTCTTGCAGCAAGTTCACTGGCCAGCGACTCCTGCAACGCCCTCAGTATCTGGCTGTTCAAATACAAAGGCAACAAGGCATCGAGGATCTGAACCGGGTCTTGTTCAAACTGCAAAATTGGTGAGAAATCCGTAGTCTTAGTCCTCACAACATCTCTCTCCACAGTCAACCTTCCCTCCTTGGTGGTCAATCTGAAGAACTCATCTTCAGCAGCATCAACACACACACCATTGATATCGCAAATCTCTCCCTTTGGTGACAGTGGAAGCAAAGTGTGAATCACAGGATCTGACTTCACCAATGACACAAACTTAGTGTAGAGAAGCTCCACTTTGTCAACCTCTTCACTCACGAACAGTGAGAAAACATCATCAGCTATAGCCTGAGCTTCCTTAGCAGTTGGAAGTGAACCACCTTCTAGAAACCTGTCAACTGGGATATAAGGCCTTCTAAGGAAATAAGAGTTACCCTTTTTGCCAACACTTATGACAGTGTATTCCAAACCAAGTTCCTTCAACTCCCTGATTCTGGCCTCAGCTTTCTTAATGATTGCGTTGTTGAAGCCGCCGCAGAGGCCGCGATCGCCGGTGCACACGACAAGTGCAACCTTCTTCACTGGCCTCACCTTTGTTAGAGGAATGTCTACGTCCTCGGTTTGGAGCTGCTCGTTGATGTTGTAGAGGACTTCAACGAGGGTCTCTGAGAAAGGTCTTGCATTGACCACAGCTTCTTGAGCTCTTCTCACTTTTGCAGCTGCCACAAGCTTCATTGCTTCGGTGATTTTCTGGGTGTTTTTGACAGAATCAATGCGGGTTCTGAGCTCTCGGAGACCACACTGAATTTGGGTGGAGGAAGAGCGTGAAGGGGTGCATGAAGTTGGGTTTTGTGAAGGGAGCTGAAAAGGGTTGAGGACGGAGCGGAAGGAGAGGTTGGAGGGATCGGAGAGGGAAGGTTTGGAGGACACAAGCATTGTGAGATTGGAGCAAGACATTGTTTGTTGATCTTGCGTTTGAGGAGATTGAGGAGGGTGTTAGGTGTGTGGGTTTGGTTGCTTTATTTTGAGATTTTTTTTCCTCTTTGTTTTTGTTTCTGTGAGTGTGAGGGAGAGGGGTCTTATCCTCTCCTTGTGTTAATTAGTTGTTTTGTGTTGTGTTGGGTTAGGATTCTCAATTGCCATGGAAGTTACAAGTGGGAAATGAGTGGAGGTGATGATAGGAAGTGGATGAGGTTTGGAGATAACGATTTTGAAGTGGTGGAATGAAGAGAGAGCCACGTAAGGGAATTACAGTAGGTCCAAAGTCTGATGTGGCTTTTATGAGTGGTGCTGAGTGGCAATTGACAAAGGTATATGCGGCCCTTCGAGTGCTGATTCCTTCTCCTTTTAACTTCATTTCTTCTTTCTCTCTAAAAACTAGGGACAGTAACTAAGACTCGCCGGAGACAATTTTAAGCAGGTTGAAGTAGAAGTCTATAACGGTCTCATATATCAGTTCATCTGAACTCTGATACAGTAACACCTTTTATTATATTCTAAACTTATCATAAAATGTCTAAACATTTGGATGAAAATGAAAAATTAATTATTTTAGGTAAAAAAGTAGCTGTATAATCAAATCTATCTAATTTTAAAAATAATTTGTCTTAATCAACTCTCGCCAATAATTAAAGGCATTGTGCATGTGAAACCAACGTGTGGTTGAATACTAAATAATTATTATTTAACACGCTTCTAAGTCGCAGGTACTTTTTTATTTTGGTTGGCAAAACCAGTATGCATTATTTGCTCAGTACAAGGGTGTTCCCCTTTTATGCTTTGTTAAGAATACAGTAGACTCGATTGTAATTTCATTGATGTTAAAGATTTATACTCAAGTATACAGTTACAATTATGGCTGATTAAGACTTCGGAATAGGTAGTTTTACCAGAACATGAATTTTTTTTTAAATAACATCAATGAGTAATATTTACATTTAACAAAAGTAATGCAAGAGAGAGATGTGCAGACAAAAGCAAGACCAATGGATTGTTTGCCCACGTGCTATTGGCACTTTCTTGAACATTACTTGTTGGGACATCAGAATTAGTAAATAATATTATAGTTAGCATATACAACTTATCACTTCCACCGTAAAAAAGGAGACAGTGGACGCTCGCAATAGAAAATTTTTGTACACGATCTCCATTGATATCATGAACGACCCAAGGCCAACTTTGCCCATGACCTCTAGCAACATATTTACATAGACAATCCCTTCAACCATTGCGAGTAACAATAGTACAAAATTAAAGTCTCAATTTTTGGTGCAGCACGTCCAAAACTGTCATCCAGCAGCAACAACAAAAACAATCTCAGTTAGTTTGGATGGCGCATCAATCAACAAACTTCCACATTACCATCATGGCTTGAACTTGCAAAATTCAATCATATTTGCACTCCATTTGACAGAACATTTCAATCAACCCATCATGGCCTGACCTTTCGATAGTCAATCCTATTCGAACCCCACTCGCCAGAATACTTAAAAATCAACCATTTTCAAGATTACCATCAATGTTTGATCTTTCAACAGTCAAACCTATATTTAAATTTGCATTTGGTTTGCCAAAACGCTTCCTGGGTTTTCGTGGAGAGGTAGACACATGAGGACCAACACTTGGCTGTTGTACCATGTCTAGGGTATTTCTCTCCTCTGTGACAACTTTACCAATTGAGAAGTTTCTAGAAGCAGAAGCTTCCCCAATCATACTCGTACTGTGTCCAAGTATGGCCTTTGAAAGTACAGGATTACCTGCCGTGCACGAGTCTAAACTTAGCCATGAAGAACTACTTCGGTCATCTTGTTCCTCATTCGTCAAAGTAATATTTAGTGCTGTATTATTTGTAAGGAGGCCGCCATCAACTTGAGCATCAGAATTGGCCCTTGGCTCACCTGGTTTTTTCATGCAAGCCATATACTTTACAACATTTTCTTCAGAAGAAATTGAGACCTCCTAACGAAACAAAGTTAAAAGAGAGTTAGAAGGGAAGAAAAATAAACAAATAATTAGCTTGGTGAGAATATGAATTAGCTTCAGAAGAATACTGGGGTGTTGAATCTTACATAGCATGATACATGACTACAATGATCAACCACTAACTAACTGCCATGGAGGTTCTACTACTGTTCTAAAAATACTGGCTCATAATGCATTAGGTAGTCATGAACCAAGAAGAAACAGAAAAAGAAAAGAAAGGAAAAATTACATACAACCAATGAATCATCTAGATATTTATTTAGAGCTTAGATATGGCTAAAAGCCAACAGAGTTGACAGGCTGACAAGGTTAATGTTAATCTCAAATTTGGCTGATTAAGAAAGATCACGTTGCCACCGATTGACTGATATAATTAATTACCTTCCAAAGAAGGCTCAACAAGAGACAAACATGTAACATAAAAATTTAGAAAGATGTGAATAGTGAGAAGTAAGCCCTCTCAATCCATGTATTACAAACAAAAAGTTAAGTACTTTTAAGGTTTAACTTAATAAGAAATTAGTGAGTTTAGTAGTAAAGCTAAAGAACAAGGATAACTATGCTAGTTCCACATATAGAAAACAAAGATGTACCGGCCTATTTACTTTGAAATAATGTTTTCCATTGTTTTCACTTTTAATTACAAAATACTACCTTGTTTTCATCTAATTTCTATTTTCGAAAATTAGTATAAAAAATAAGAAAGTGAATAATTGTTTTTGTAATTAAATTTGAAAATGAACAACTTTTTTATAAACGAAACAAGTCTTTTAGTTTCCAGTTTCATTTGGAAGACTGAAGTACGGGGGGAAATATACAAGAGAAAATATGTTATTTCAAATCGTAGTACTTTGTCAATTGTATTTCTTCTCCTTACAAATAAAATTTGTAATATATAAATGCACAGAGGGACAGACATGCACAAAACGAAAAGTGAGAATTTAAACCAAATACCTTATTTTGAACGTCAAGAGCTTGTTCACAGCCAGAACCATCCTCTCCTTCAGAATCAGTCATCTCCTCACACTCAAACTCTACATGTTCTTCAATATCTTCCTCAGAATCACTTAACTCCTCCTGCTCCATCACTATCTCAGGATGAGACTGATCACCAATATCATCTACATCATATCTGGCAATGTTATCATTAGGAACGACCAAAGGGTCACTAGAAGCAAGCCCACGACTGCTTGCAGAAACATTTTCACCACCCTGCTGACAATGAGGAACACTATCCTCTTGAGGTTCCCTAATTGCTACAGTTTTCTTGGACCCTGCTGGATCATGTGCCTTTGGCTGTCTACTTTTCACAGATTTCTCCCTTCCAGATACAGAACTAAGGTGCATCTCCAAATCAAGTTCATTGGATTTGTCATTAAGGCCAGAAGATCTATTGGCTATTGCCGACACACCACTAGGTCCGAGTGACTCAGGCTGATTGGAATCAAAATTTGGTGATTGTGCATCATCAGATTTCTGCAGAAGTGGATGAAAATCAATGCCTCCAGATCTTAGTATGGAATTTTTTGACTTTAAGGACTTGTTAGCACAATCAACGTGGCTTTGTTGCTGTGAGCTATGGAAGAGACTGAGATTTAATTGCGGTTGGCTTCCTGAGAAGAAGCTGAAGGAACTAGGAGTACCAGAACTAAATTTCAATGGATAATACGGCACACTGCCATCTTCAGTGACCTGGAACAAGAGAGGATGCATCTGGAGCTCGGTACAGGTGCCTTTTTCTGCCACTATAGATCTGCCTTCAACAATTTCAGATCTTTCCAATTGAGAACCTGTGGCAGTGTCTTTCAATGCAGGCCTTGCACCTATAATAGGATGAACATTTTCAGATTTCTCACCATGAGGAGTTTGAGAAGCTAAATGATCTTCTCTAGAAGCAGCTACACCACCTCCAGGAGGATAAACCTTAGACGTTCCACACTGGAATCCTCTAAAAGCATTTTGAGAAACCACACGAACAGAAGGAGGTAGATTTACAGGGGGCAACTCTGGAGCTAATTTCACCAAGTGGGCATTATGTGCCCTCCGGGACCGATAGGGCCGACAATAGTACTTGGAGCTAGAAGGCACATTAAAAACTGGTTTCATAGGATTAAAGGAGCTAGTAGCAGCATTCATTCCATTTCTCAAATCAGACGTAGTGTGAAAAAACTGAGGTAGGTTAGATGCAGATGGAAATGCAGACTGATTGCCACTATGATATTGAACTTTTCCACTTAAACCATAATCTTGAGTACCCTTATAAAATCGAATATGTTGAGAAAAAGCATTGTGAGCAACATTTCCTTCTCCAGATGTAGTGGGAATGCGTTCAGAATAAGCAAGAGCAGATGTGTCTGGCCTCCAATCTGCCAGAAATGCCTGGTGAACGTACGGTACATCTGAATAATCCATGCACTCTGAACCAGCAATTTCAGTATCACAATCCTGCAATAAATTCCAAAAAACCTGTGAATTCTACTCCTCAATAACCCATAGAGGTGTTATGATAGAAAAACTGCCAATGTACTTGTATAGAGGTGGGAAGTTTCATACATATCAAACACACAATTTAAAAATATATACTAATATATGTATAACCACGCCCACAATTTACAATGATTTATAATTTCCTGTTAGCATGAGAACCCAGATTTCGTAAAAGTAAATTGAAAACTGTACATTGTGTATCTATCCGTCACTCGTCCAAAGCCATTCAAGTAGTTAACAAAAGCGACATTGAAGAAGACCATAATGGAATCTCATACACATGTAAGACCAGGGAGAAAAAATTCAAAACAGGCTTCTAAGCTCAAGACAGTAACAAACCTCTTTATCAGATATAGCACGCCAACTTTCTAATGAGGCAGCCTTTGACTTTCTTCTTTGTGACTCGTACAATCTCCTCTTCTCCCTTTTTGATTCGTCTATCTTGTATGACTTTTGAGTGCCAAGAGCAATGCGCCACTGGCGTGGAAGCAAGGATGGATCTCTATGTGGAACAATATACTGCCAAACTGACATCCAATCAAATTTATAAATCTTGAGTCCCTGTCGTACATCAGCAAGTCAAAATAGTGCTATCTAGAAGAAAATTTTCAAACGCATACAGTTGAAATGTTGAATACATTACCTCTTGAATGCATGCTATCTCCTCTGCAGTCAGTGGGGAGGTTTTCATTCTTCGAACAGCCTGTATAAAGAAATCATGCAACTAAAATCAACCATTATTTTCACTAAATTAGTGAGTATAGTATGGTTCCATATGTGCTACAAGCCTATAAATACAGAGCTATAATATGCACGTAGGTTATAAAGTGGAAACAGCTGCGATGTGCGCAGAAAGCATGTTAACCCCTTGAGAAGTCATCTTGCCACTAGGATAAGGGTTATAATCTTAACCTCTAACCTTTCATAATATACACTCTTCTCACCTGACATGTTCCCTACATATATATACATATACATATATATATATATGACATTTATCTAGTGCAAAGACTTTTATGAGAATGAGAGTAGCGAAACAAGATCATTAAACCATATATGGAAGGTCAAGACTAAAAGCTACTTGAGGCCGCACAACAACTTTAAAAAAAGTCATGTGATTTTTGTATTTTAATTTTGACCTTTCTCAGTATGATCTAATGGTCAATATTTGTGACTCTAACTAAAAAACATTCCTACTGTTTGATGTCTCCTGTATACAAGTGGGAAAAGCATGGGCCTTTTAATGAGCATGGTTGTTTCTTGTCTAACGTATACACCTGTTTCTCTATCCGAGCATCCTTGTGAGTTATAGGCATTTGTAGTGAGGATGCAACTTCAATAAACTATGCAAATCTACATCGAGTCATGGACATCCTTCTAAGACTCGCTCTCTCACTTTCATTAGTGTATTTCATTTTTCTAACTTAATATTTTTTCACGTTTGAACAAAAACCCTAAGATGGGATGATCACATGACTTGAAACTCCATAGACTTCTTACACTAATTTTGGGTATCCGGTGACTTATTTGGCTTTATTGTTGCTGTCTCACTTTGAATGATCAAACCATCTATAATATGTAACAATTAATAAAGGGGATACACTTTCATAAAAAAAAAAAAATTACATATTTGCTTATGATTTTACCCTTAACATTATGGAAACTATTTTTTATTATAATAACTGTTAGTTACAATACGCCTACGTTTCCAATAATGTACTATTATGAGGAAACAAGGCATCAATTTGCAATGCAGCAATTAATTTCTAATTCATTATCTGATATTCATGAATCAGATAACTAAGATTTCACATGCATGACAACCGGATTTTAGTAAAATAGGTGTGTTAAAAAAACAGTTTAATCAATCCCCACCATAAACCTAGCAAATTACATTTGCACAGACAAAATGACTATAAGCAGTTATTTAACACAACTGATTCTCCCCTTAGAATGCAATCTGGTTCCCTACATACTAAATGCAGTTTATAAATTTAAAAAACCTTTCAAATGTGAAAACTTCTGAACCACAAATTACATGTAAAAGACCAAATGACTTAAACCAGTAATTAAACTGAAGTTACTGAATTGGTTTTCCTCCTAGAAGGTAATCAGGCTCTTAAACTACAAAAACTCGTTTAGAAATTCAAAAGCCATTTTTAAAAGTCAAAATTTCTGGACCATAAAAATAACATTTACAAATCCCATCCTAGTGGTTGCCTTTACCAACCAGTCTCATTTGGGGAAGACTTGTGAACACTGAAATATTAAAGGACTTGTTCGAATATTTAAGGTACACACATTGGAGTAGGGAGTGCAGTGGAGGAGAGGCATATAAACTGGATCTAAACTAATTTGAAACTAGTTCATTAATACCAAACTGGTTTTGGCTAAAAAACAGAATTGGTCATACTTTTAAAAGTAAACTAATAGTATGGTTTATAAATGGTTTTTGGGGTTTTATATTATAAATCCAAACCATGCATACCCTTATCTAGCAATGATCCCAAATGCTAAGAGTATGTTTGGCCTACCTTATTTTAATTTTAACCTCTTATGTGTAAAAGTTGGGCCAAACACTTGTTAATGAAACCTCTTGTAAACAAAAATAGCTTTTTCACAAAAGACAAAAATTGAAAGCACTTTTTTCCAAAAGCTTCTACGAGGAGCTTATTTTGAAAGATTTCGCTTCAATGCCCAGCTCCATAGCATTTATAGCTTTTCATGGTTAATTTCTCAACTTTTGCCAAAGAAATATCTCTCAATCTTTCTCACATGTCCATCTGTAATTTCACCATGCACTGGCCAGCCAGCACCTACTCCATCTCTATTTCAACAACCAACGTTAGCATTATCCTCAAGAATCTGATACACTCACTGCACAAAAATGGTGACAAGCACCACCACGACCAAAATGGCGCTGCCGCCAACACATCTGAGCATGCCGTTGACAATAGAGATATTTTTGTCAGAGCAGAGAGAAAGTTATTGATTGTAAGGGACCGATGTCTGGTCTAGTCTGACTGCTACAGAGCCATCACAACAACTATCAGGATCGATTTCCATTTTCCTCCAACACAAAAATAAATAATTGAATTTTCCCTTTTACTCATTCAATGTTCTATTTATATCTCCCAGACCATTCAGCATTTACTTGCAAGGCTGAAACCTTTGCAATCAGTAAGAAAATTTAGCATGTCCCTTTTGCTTTCAGATTTTGAATAACGCCAATTATTTTCAGTTGTGTTGTGTTTTTCATTTGTGGGAAATTGTGGGATAGTGCGTCTGAATTCATTATTTTTCTCACTTCTTGAATGGTTGCTTCTGGTTCTCACAGTAAAAGGAAGTAAAGGTCTTTCAAAGGTTAAAGACAACCGAGAGGGCTACTGTTATGCACAAAAGTTACCGAGTCCAAAAAAAGATGAGCTAAACATACTCTAATATAGTGTTTGGTTGAAGGGAAGTGGAGTGGAAGGGAAGGGTTTTTTCAATTTCTTGTTTGGTTCAATTTTTAGGAGCGGAGGGGAGGGAAATGGAGGGGAGGAAATCCCTCGTAATCCAATCGCTCCTCTCCAATATTGGGGGATTTGGAGGGGGAGGGGAGGTCATTTAAAACATTTCAAGCGTATTGACAAAAATAACATTTACATTTTGAAATCCAAATTATAAGGTGTGTGAAAGTAAATTAATTTTTAAAATCTCTCTCCTCCCCCTTGTGACCACACAAGAAAAGAGCTCCCTCCCCTCCCTTTTTTTCAACCAAATGTAGTGTCTAATTAGAATTCACCCCTTCACTGAACCAAACAGTCCCCAAGATACAACATTTGAGAGATTAGAAATTAGAAAAAAGTAGAAGATAAAAATAAAGAACATGCATTTCAAATTTGAAGAATTTAACTACAAACTTCCTATTCTTTTAGGCAAGTATGGCCTTGCTGATATTATATCTGACTCTGACTCGTCTTTTTTCCTTTTGTGAATAAAAGTTCAGGGTGAGGAGTGGCACTCCCAATTCCAAGGCTAGGCAAACAAACAACCTCAGTAAGGATTTATGTTGGAATTACAAACTGCATCACGGAATTCCTAGATTCAAACCCAAGTCATGCAGCAGTCATACTCAAAAGGTAGAGACTACAAACAATGTTCTAAAATTATTTAATTTCTAAATTTTTTTTTTCACAGCAATTAAACACAAAAAAAGATATACGCAACATTTCATTATATAAGATTATGTACATAAATTCACCTTTATTGGATTCTCTGATGCTTTTGAAGAGCAACGATTCTTCTGCCTGACAAAAATCTGTAACCAAAACATTCCATTTCATATTTAGATAGATAACAACGTTTATCACCATAATGGAATTGCTGAAATAAACTATTCAACAAAACATTTCAAATTAACTCAAAAACTAGTAAAAAGAAGGAATGCAAGTCATCATCATGATAACAATTCAATACAGTGGAATAAGCCCGCCCAAACACAAATGATAAATGTAGGGTCTTCGACCCAATAGCACCATGTTAAAGGGATAAAAGAAAGTGTATCCAGGACACTGCTCTTACAACTAAGAATGTATTGCCCAACCGATAAGTAAAACAGTATACCACGCCACCTATAACAATCATTAAATAAAACCAACTTTCCAGAGCTGTATCCAGGACTCTAATTTGACAACTAAGACTGTTCATTGAGGAATTATATGGTTTTATCTTTGAAACATGTTTGTTGCAGCAAAACAAAACAGTTGCAGACAGTAAGCAACAGACATGTTTAATTGCTCTTTATTTTATTTTACTTTTTTCACTCCTTAACCTGTGTTTCACAGAATCCCACTGTTGAGTGTAGTGTTTTGCAGACACTTGGTTTTGGTATTTCTTCAGCCAAAAAAAAGAATGTGAGACATTAGAGCCAGAAAATGGCAAATGGAACTTAATTACTACTATAAAGGGTCTTAATTAATCTAACCAATAAATCATATCCAAACCATTTAATCATACAACTTTGTATGATGACCAATAAAAGAAACAACTGATTCAAGTCTCAATATGAAATCATAAGAATTCTCCCATATCTAAAGGACGGAAAGCATAGCAAAAAAATTTAACATACAGGTATCTGCCAAAAAAATACAGTCTATTCACCATAAGCATGAACAAGATAGCAACAAAAATAAAATGAAGATGATTCAACAATCAAAATTTTGCCCGCCCCTCACCCCCAAAAATCATCACAAGAAATCTGCAATAGTATCTACCTGATGCTTGGACTTGCAGGGAAGAAAACGTTGTTGAATTGCTTTCCAATCTGTATTATATTCCATTATCCCTAAGGCTAGTAATCTGGAATAAAATTAAAACAAAGAGATGTTAACTCCATAAGCTTCTCATATGCAACTGAGATAAAAAAAAGAGATAGTAAATCTTTACAATAGCAGACTAAATCAACTATGAAGGGAAAACGCTTTGATAAGCAAGCTACTGTATAAATTAGTGACAAATAAAAAATTGCTCTTAGCTCCAATAAATAAAACAAAGAAAAACAGGCAAACACCAACAGAACATAATAGTGTCAATTTGTCTTCGATCTCACAAAAACCACAATAGGTGGTGGTGTATAATATATATTATACACTAAAAAGATACTTAATGATAAAAGAAAATACTCTCATTAAAAGGAAGGTGTAGAAGTTTATAAAGAAAGAGAAATATACTTGAACATACTCTCACACATATACATAATTCAAACATAGGACTACTGAATAACCAAGAGAGAATACATCAGCATCAAATTCAAGGAACACACAAGACAAAATGTTGAAAAAAATATCTTCACCAGAGACATCTCAAATGATTATTTTTTTCTGATTCACTTATCAAAAAAACTTATTCATATTTATAACCAACTAAAGCAAACGTTGAGGTCTAACTGGAACATTTTAAATTACTAAACAAGCATAGTATAATAAGCAGTTGTAATTTCGTTTGATGAACATACACAGTAGAGTCTTGCAAGGTTTATCAAGCTTCATGTCCTTATACACAGCAATCTAACAACCATGTTGCATTTAGAGGGATAAAGAAGAAACACAGAACAAAATGTTTGAATGAGAAATCAAAATGGGAATGGTTTCTTATTATACAGTAGAATGTGTTATATAGGTGTTGAGTTTTTCAAGTATAGGTTATACAAGACATCCATATTAATAGGTTCATAGTGGACTTTGGGGAGACTATTTCCCAGGCTACTGTTATTTGAGTGCAACTTCCTAAACACTAATAGAAATGAGTTTTATTGTGTGATACATGAACATACAATTCCTAACGTTGTTAACTAGTATTATTTCCAGCAAGCCACATCAATTAATTCAATCTGGATATTAACATTCAGCATTAAAATGTAAACTCATAAAGTACTACATCTAAGTGTCATGGCTAGTAGGAAAATATTGTTCCCTTGAGAACTTATTCCTCCAGGCTTCAACCTGTGCAGATTTAAGAGGCAACATTAATTGCAGAATAGGGAACATGGATCAAGGGGAAAAACCTATAGAATCTGAGCAATATTACATTTGTTGCAGAGATCCTACATTGGCTAGATATATGTCCAATTTAGTCTTTATAGTTGATTTGTCAGGTTGAGTTAAATCCTAAACCCAAATCCCCACATCAACTAGATATATTGTCAAATTAGAAGGTGCAAATTTGACCTCATAAGTCAATTTTGCAAGATTGAGTTAAGCTAAAAGTTTACTTCCTAAAATGGTATTAGGATTTATCCAAGCAAAGTTTGTTGGATTTATCATGTCACCAAATATCGGTTTACGATCAGACCATCCACAAATATCTAGTTCCACACTCGAGATGTTTGATCCTCGACAGGGTATATTAGAGATCTCATATCAACTAGAAATATGGTCAAATTATAGTATATAAGTGAGTATAAACCTTACCTTACAAGTTGGTTTTGTAAGGTTAAGTTGGGCTTAAAGTTCACTTTCTAAGAATATATCAAAGACTATCCTAGTGATCTTTATTGAACATATTGTATCACCCGCTATCAGACCACCCATAAATATCTATTTCCACACTAGAGACGTTCAATTCTTGATGTGTGAGATGTGTTGAAGATTCCACATTGGCTACAGTGGGTGCATCACCTTACAAGTCAAGTTTGTACAATTGAATTAGGCTTAATGTTTACTTTCTAAAATAGTATCAGAGACTATCTTAACAAAGTTTATTGGACCTATCGTGCTATCCTCTATCAGGCTACTATTAGACTACCCATAAATATCTAGTCTCACGCTCAAATGTCTAGTTCTCGACGTGAGAAAGTGTTGAAGATCTCACATCGACTAAAAATTTGACCAAATTATAATATATTAGTAGGTGCAAATCCCACTGCACGAGCCAATTTTGTGAAGTTAAGTTAAGCTTAAAGTCCACTTTCTAAAAGCATCCATTAAAGGATCACCTAGATTTAATTATGCTTTAGATTTCTTATTCCTATGCATGAGGGAGAATTGTTGTTAGCCATCCACTTTTGTTCACAATCCATATGTCTACTTATTAGATATGAGGTGTGTTGAGATATCACATCAACTACCGATATAGTCAATGTAGTCCATATAAGATCGAGCAGTTTTCTCCTCACAAGCCAATTTTGTAGGATAGCAAGCCCTAAGCGCATATTCTAAAATATGTCAAGCTAATTTCATGAGGTTAAATTAGACTCAACCCAAATCATAAAATAGTGCCAAAATCTATCCTAGATCTGTTACAAGGCAACCTGCATTTGTTTACACTTTAGATCTCTACTCCTAGGCATGGGTGCACAGTTATCTGTCCACACTCCAAATGTCCAATCCTGGGCGTGAAACCGAACTCGAGTCTTCACATTACAAGCAATATTTGTGGGATTAATTTAGACCCTAAGCCTAACTCTAAGATCTGCTAAGGACACGTGCAGATTTAAGAAGCACAACATGTGCCACAATATTCTTTGAACATACTTAAAGTCATACATAAAAGTTCAAAAGTTTACTTTCATACTTTAGACCTCCAAGCTACCTACCTATCTACAACACAAAACAAATGTAAACATAGTCCATAGTAAGTTAAGTAAACAGAATAAAAATCAAGCATTTTCATTGTAAATCATTTAACACAGTTGGTTAGCATAATGAAGAGGCATGCAACTTACTCATCCTCAGAATCAGTGAAAAGTATCCTATTTACAACCGCTGCTGGGGGTGGCTTATGTGGGAATAATGCTGGATTGAACAAGGCCAAAAATCTTTGAGCTAACTTTGCAACTTCCTTCGGCACCAAAGCAATTGACTGCTTCTTTGTACTTTCAACAAGCATAGCAGCCAACGTTTTCTTTGGTTGTTGTTGACCAGGTGAAGTTGAGACTGCATTAACTGCTCTAGAGATAGTTCCACTACAAATTTCACTATTAGCTTCAGCAACTGGTAAAGAAAAAGGAAAGAGAGGTTCCTTTTCAACAGGCGAATTGGAACTAGACTCAATGTATCTCTTTCGAAACTCTTGGGCAGCTGTAAAAGGAATTTCAAACCAATTCCTGAGTATGCAGAATTTATTTTTACAAACCAGTACAAAATGGAATAACCAGAAGAAAACTTGAAGTCTTTAAAATGACCTACCAGAATTAATGTCATCTGCATATCTTCTTACTAAATGAAGAGGGGAAACATCTAAAATAGATTTTACAGGGCCCTTTACAGAGGGAACCCAGAAAGAACCCTGAGCAGGTTGGCAACAGCTTTGCACGTTTAAACCTTCAGAGGATCTCTGAATTGATTGAGAACGCGAAATGTTCTGTGCATCTTGTTGAGGACCATATTCTTCTGTATTGGACTGGACCTGGACAAACTTTGAGCCTCCGTCAGACACAGAGGAGCAAGCAAAAGATGGAGAAAAGCAAACAGTGGGATACGGTACTCTTTTTGAGGCTAATATTTCATCACGTTTGCGAAGCATCTCAAAAAGCAAACCTTGAACCTGAGAAGCAACCTGTTTTTGGGAAGGTTCAAGAACCGACAAAGAGAACACCTGAATAAGCAGTTGTACATGCTCATGTATCAAACAGTGCAACTGACCAATCTGCAGGGGAGTGAACCCATTGACAAGACCATTTCCTGAAGCAGAAGATTGAAAGTTCAGAGAAGCCTCAGGAAGCAAACCTTTTCCTGAAGCTAGGGTTCCGTTAAGCCAATTAGGCAAAATGGGGCGCAGTGGCCTCTTGACTTCTCCTAATGTTTTCTTCTCAGACTGGGCAGAGACCTTTTGACGCTTATTTTGCCTAGTCTCAGGTCGTCGTCCAGCTCGATCAGACTCTTTTCGGGCTTTCATCATTGGGTTGTCTTCAGCATCACTCTCCAATAACTCCTCCAGTTCTATCTCAAAGTCTGCATCGTTGTCCTCATCATCATCAAGATTTTCATTTTCATGAGTTGAAAGACCATCATCACCCCCACCCTGTAAAACAGCTGTTAAAAATTTTTTATACTCTTCTTCATCATCAGCATTTTGGAGATCGTCGTCGTCGTCAGTTTCTTGAAGAAAAGTCTCAAGCTCATCAAGTGTAAAACTTGCAAGTGAATAACGAGCTCTGGTGCGCATACAGATAGCATCCTCATTGTCTATGTCTATTACAGGACTTCGAGATTTTGTTTTGTTACTTAGTTCTTCTGTCCTAGAACCATTGCCATCAGCCACACTGGTTAGGTCATTGTGCTTCACTTGATTAATCTCTGACAGAGAGATCATACCAGAAGGTTGTAAAATAATTTCTTCCTCGCCATGTTCAATATCTACAGCAGTAGAGATTTGCTTCTTAGTTGTTGCCTTTGATAACTCTGAACCTACAGATGGCTCACTAGTGACCACATTACCATCCAAACCATCAACTTCAGAGCTCAAACTTGAAGATGCTTCTTGTGAAAGTGTTTCCTTTAGAAAAGGGTTAAAATCTGCATCTTCATCTTCCTCCTCCTCCCCTTCTTCTTTATCCTCCTCAGGTTTCAAGGTCCTTCCATGGTTGTCAGAAGAAGAAAGTGCATTCTGATTCATGGCAAGGAAAACTTTGGCTGACTGTGAATTTGAGCCTAGAGGCATCTTAAACAAACAATGTATGGCTACAGTTTACTCTTGAGCTGAGATCCTCAGAGACATTCAAAAATATGTGAAAGAGGCAATATCCATAAGACGGAATTTGGAATGACTACTGACCCTGAAGAAAGCAAAGGAAGTAACAAACACATATGAGGGTGTACAGTGTATATGCATACATCTTCCAACTCCAGTCACATCTAAAGATGCATACAACAAAAATCTATTTCAAAGCAAATAATGATTTTATTGAAAACTAAAATCAACCCAAAAGACTAAAACAATAATTAACAAAAAAAAGGTGATTTTTTATGTTCCCAAAATTCCCAAGTTTCCAAGAAAACCAGTTAATCTCCAGTCATATCAGCATTCATCAAGCATATAAAAAAAACAACTAAACTAGGGAGAGAAAACAAAAGGAATAAAGGATTCACAATAACTTACATGCCACACATTATCTTTTATAATTTTATCACAGTCTATGAGAAAACAAGAGACTGAAAAAATATAACAACAGACCAAACCACTTATCCGAGTATAACCACTAATAAGATTCCATTATTGTGTACACAGTGGACGCAGATTTCGTCGTGTTACTTAATAAAGTCAATGCACTGGTATTCTCCAGCACCCTCCCCCCACCCCTTCCCCAGAAGCATACACGGTTATCCTTTCTCCCAATGAGAGATTAAGCATAATACAATAATCCCCAAGAATCTCTGACAATTAAGGAAAGAATCTTTGATCACCCTTCCTCCAATGACAAACACTTCAAAACATAACAATTCCCGCAAGCTAGAACTCCCAACATCCAACAAGACCTCAACGCAGCCTGAACCCCAATTGCATTGCTAAGGAAACTAATTCAGAAAGCCAAGAGCTAATTCTCAAATCCAAGCAACACCCGATTGCGATTGATCGGTTATTATTTCAGTGCAGTGAATAATAATTAAAAATTGACAACAAGAGAAGGTGTATTGCGAAGAACCCTAACAACCTAAAGCAACTTGTACCTAACCAAAAGAAAGGAAGAAGTAACAAAATTAGAGGTGAGAAACGCACGTGTAGAAGCGGAGAGTTGGGTCGATGCTGCGATGGGCGAAGAATTTGTGGAGCGAAATGAGTGTGCCGTGTGTACGAAAGCCAAGAGCGAGCTCGTACGACACTGTTTCTTCTTCTTCTTCTTCTTCTTCTTCTTCTTTTTTTTTTTTTTTTTTTTTTTTTTTTTTTTTTTTTTTTTTTTTTTTTTTTTTTTTTTTTTTTTTTCTTTTTTTTTTTTTTTTTTTTTTTTGCTTGCTTGCTTTTGTTTACTCCCTCTGAAACGGGAAATTTTCCTGCGTTTTACACCCTCGTGTTGCTCTTATTTTCTTTTCTTCCCCTTCTATTATCATCTTTCTGCCTTCAGAATCAAAACGCACAGCTCTGAGAATATCCTTTCTTCCTCCTCCTTCTGTTTATTCCTTTAAATATTTCTTTTCCAAGTGAGTAGGATTTATCTGTATTTTTATTTTGGTAAATTAGGAATAAAGTTGTGTCAATTAATTTATTATCATAATACATATAATCTTCATATTGTGCATAGTTAAATCATAAACAAAATAAAAACTTAAACTAATGTATACTTTTTAAATTTTTTTTTTTTCAAAACGAAGAAAACATTAGAAATATTAAATAAATAAATAAATATTGGTAGTAGTTTTTTTTTTCAAAAAGAATATACTGTTTAAAAGAATAGATATTGGAATAATACCATAATTGAAACCATTCTTAAACAAAATGAATACGTAAAATGTCCGTTATGTATATAATCTTGAAAAACAGTTTTAAAGGTTTATTTGTAAAAGTGAAATGAGTTTACCTGAAAGTAATGGGACAAAGCCAAATTGATATAATCTTTGTTTTCTAATAATAATCAAATGTTTATCCTTTTCTTCTACTGGGAAATCTAAGCCATTAGAGTCTTATAAGTATCCATTGAAGTAATTATTTTCTGCATTTCCATAAATTCTCTCCACAATTTCAATTGGAATGATAAAAATAATATTTTAAATTTTTGAATTACTCGTTCCGAAAACGTGTGAAGAAAAAAGTATTGATCTTTTTGAAATACAATATAAGAAAATTACAAAATCAGATTTTCAATACCATTTAAAAAATATTCCATAGGAAATTTAAAAATTAAAACTTTTAGAAGGATTAAACATTTTAGAATATACTTTAAATTATTTTAAAACTCCTATTTCATATTTGTAAATTTTATTATAAGTTATAATCCAAAATAATTACAAATCAATTCTAACATTTTTTTTAACAAAAGGTCTTTGCCTTTTAGTGGGGAGCTATTAAAAAAAAACTATAAAAATACAGGAAGCAATTGTCATTTATCGATAACACATCTAATATTTTTTATTAAATTTAGTATGTCAAAAGAATCAGTTCATTTTAAAAACAATTATTCCCTTTTGACAAAATTTTCAAATATTTAAAAAAATAAAGAGTTTCTATAAAATAGAAGTCCTGAGAATAATAATGCAAGCGCAGAATCTATGGTCCAAAAACCGGGGGCTTGTGAGCCCAAGATAAAATACTTGTTTCCTTTTCATGAAAAAGTAGCTCTTAATGTTCACTCCCACTCTTGGACCTTCTGAACTTGTTTCAATTCTGTACCCATCATCCATCACTTTTTTTCATTCAAACCATTTCTCCTCTCTCTCTCTCTTTCTTTGAGAGGACCCATTTGTCATTGTCCACAAATTTTTGTTCATCAAATTTTGGGGTGAGGATTGTCAATTTTAAGAGTTATTTTCAGAGAATACATATCATGATGGAGTGACGCCATTCTTGATTTTAGATTTAGGGCAAATTTAGGTTAATCATTGCACTGGTTGAACTGCAACTTGATTGATTGGTTTTACTTGTTTGTTAATTTTATGAGGATTGGCTTTATTTTGCTTTTCCCTTTTCTAAAATTCTAATTATGTGATAGAGAAGGTCTTATTCATGTTTTGTTATTCTTAAACACACTTAAAACTGCCTCAGAATCCCTTACTAAATACTGTTATGTTAATTATCACCTTAACAAAAACAAATATATAAACTATTGTCAGTTTCTTTTATATTTTAATTTTTTTCCTGACGCTTAATGTTTGATATTATGGATAACGATCTTATATAATTTAAACATGATATTGTAATTCTGAAACAAAATATTATATGCACCTAATCATTTCCTGAAATTAGATATCATTCATCGATGTTAACTGTATTTTTTAATATGAATTTTTGTTTTCATTAATCGGTAAACGACAAATATGTACAAAATTATCATGATCAAATTACTATTAATACCCAAAATCGAAATATAGGAATCGGCTCTGTGTGACGTAGAGTGAGAGAGAGGGACAGTGATAGTTTCACATTTCATTATAAAACGTAAATTAATTGACGCAAAACCAAACAAAACAGATAATTAATAATTTATTTCATTTCAATCGATGTGTGGTTTAATTTGTTTTTTATGATTTTTAAATGAATTGTCATTTATTTATTCCATAATTATAATTTTATTTTAAATAAATATCATACTAATATAAATTATTTCGTTATTAGTCATAAATCAGGTAAAATATTGCTCAACAATAATTGATGCATTGCAAATTACAAACAATCAGGTAAAATTTTAATTATCCACGAAAGAAAGTATAAAAACATTTTAGGAAGAGTGTTGTACTCGTTAACTTATTTACTCTTCTTTTCAATTATATATAGAAAAACCTGAAATAATAGATAAATTAAAATGGAGAAAGTAACTATTATTGATTGCCATCTCGTCTATCCCATTCAAGAATTATTTTGAAAAAAAAAAAGGTAAGTACTAAATACCGTAAAAGTTAACTCTGGTGTTTCCCTTGGTGTATGGAATCTTTATACAAAATTTTTATTTCGACATCCAAAATAAAATTAATAATAGCGTATACTATTACAAAATATATATAAATATATATAAAATAAAAGTGGTTAATATTTTCTTTCCCTAACCATATAGGGTCCCCATTTCAAAAAGACAAGTTGAAGAACTTATGTGATTCTCAGCATTTGCACAAGAACCAACCAATCAAAGTGATCTTCAAACACTTTTGTAAGAAAACGGTGTTCTTTGTCCCATTATCTCCAAACCGTAATAATACCATTAATTAGCATTAATTTTAGTTTTCACAAAACCAATCATCTTCTTCGTTGTTATATACTTCTATATCACATCACTTAAACCTAAAATTAATTTATCTTTCAGATAAACAAAACGTAAATTAATGAAGCAGAAACTAGAAGACATAAAGTGGCCTTGGCCGGAGAAGATCTTGATCAAATTCACAAATTCCAATTACATGCTAATTAATTATCACGGCTCAGGCTCACTGGCCACTGAGTTGGACTCCCATCGTCCGAGTCCACTCAGCCGAATCATCGCCCAGAATAACCAAAACAATTGTCTTTAACTACCCATCACTTACAACCTCATTAACAATAATAATAAAATAATAAACACAAAACTTATATTCAGTTCCATAAATATTTTTAGTATTATTTTTTTTTTTACTAAAATGGAAGTTTTATTTTGATAATTAATCAAAATAATACCACAATTCTAGTTAAAAAAACAGAACTAAAACTACTTACAAAACTGTGTTTTGTGTTTATGACTTGTAGAAACGATAAACACTACACTCTACACAGTGGTGTTTATGCGGCTGTATTTCTTTTACGATAAATTTTATATATTCTAATAATTTTAAGGTGCAAACCCGAAGAAAGCCCTAACCTGAACCGGGTCATCACCCATCGAACCCGGTCTGGCTCCAGACCGCGTCACGAACCCGGCTCAAGTCCCGGCCCTTCAAAGTGCGGCCCACGCCTTCAAAAACCGAATTCGCCACCATCTTTTGGCTACGTGCCAAGTACTCATGCGGTGGCTCCATCTCCGACTCGTCATCTTCCTCCTCCTCGTTCATCGACTCCACCGAGTCCACTCGGAGAATCTTGCTCCAGTCCGGCACGTTCACCGGTGCCGAAGTCGCCATGTGTCGTCCGCGTGGCGTCGCTGCCATCTCTTCACGCGCGCGGAACTGGTGCACGATCCTCTGCGACGAGCCACTGGCCGGAGCTTCAAACGCCAACGATAGACCTCCCACGCGCCGGTGGTCCTCCCTGTCGCGGGGAATCCGCCGCCGGTAATCCCCGCCGTTGCTCCCGGAAGAGGCGTGTGGCTCCCACTCGCGCTCGCCGGAGTCATCGCCGGTGCTCCAGATATCCTCCTCCCGGAGCTCCGACGGGTCCGCGGCAGCGGAGTTGCGGCTGTTCGCGTAGTCGTAGGTTCCCAGAAAACGCTCGCTCCGGCTGGTCGTTAGCTTGCGTCCTTTGGCCATATGCGGCGGCGGAATCAATTTCGCCGCCGCCGGAGATTTGATCGGAAGTGGCTGACGAAAATAATTACGCACTATTTTTTTAGCACAGCTCGTACGAGTCCATTGCTCTAGTGCTTGAGCTGGGGGACACATTGGTGCCACTTCCTCTGTATATGTAATGTTTGTTCGCAATTTCATTTGAATTTGTATTTGGGGTTCATTTTCTCTGAATTTACTCTGCTGACATGGAATTTAACTAATGGCGACGACAGAGTTAACGTTGAAAAAATATATTATTATAATATTACGTGTGTTGTCGTTGGTTGCACGCGACTGTGGTGGAGCGTGGGATAACTCGCCAATTTTGTGAGAGTGAAAAAGAATGGCACAACTGTGTGTCTTGAGTGAAAGTTTCTATTTTTGGATGTTAAGCCATCTCTGGAACATATGAAAACTTTTTTTTCCATTTTTGGATCATAGTAGAGACTTAGAGAGGCTTCGCTCATTTTTCATTGCGGTCAAAACTGAGGAAAAAGAAAGATTCAGAATATTCAGGTTTTTCTAGTGGTCTCATTGTTAAGACTTCTATTTATGTTAGTAAATCTATTCTTAATTATTGTTTATTTTTACTTTCAATTTTTCTTTTTTTAATCTTTTGTTCTCGAAGGCATGGTTTCTATATTTAGGTTTTGTGAAGAAAGAGACGTGAAAGGAAAATAAACATTTGTCGTAACAATTTCTATTTCGCTTGGAATAGAATAATAGAACACGAGCCAGAGAAAACAAAATTCTTATTTTACTTTTTTCTCCAAAAATAAATAAATAATGGAGGAAACGAAAAGCTCTCTTACAAGTATCACCATTATCAAATTTTTAAATTCATGTTAAGATGTAAATATCATTTAATACCGTTATAATTTCCCTTTTCTAATCTATCAAACAAATCAAAAAATGTATTTTACCAATTTATATTGTTTTTCTCCGCTAAAGATAGCTTCAATTTTTATATATTTTTATCTTTTATTTCCTTTTCTTTTTCTTTACACGAAGAGGACAATTTCATTCTCTTTCGGTCGTTGTTGTTGAGAAAATGAGTTACCTGAACATGAATGTAACTTTCGGGTTTTAAATGCACTAGTACAAGAAATGCTACTCCATCGAAGATGTACTTGAGTTTCAATTAAACCATTATTGTGACCGGAAACTTTACACATTATGAGTTATTGTATTTGGTCCTTTTAATATTAGTGAATTTTTATTTTAGTTGTTGTGAAAAAAAGTTTTTATCCGTCTAAAATTAAAATTTACTGTTTTTAATCATTTGTGTCGTATAAAAATAATTAATTGTTTATATGTTGAATAAAACGTCAAAGAATAATTCTTAGTAACAAATGTTATTATTGTGGTGTAATTTCAACATTTGACATTAAAAAATTTAAAAGTAAATGTTATCTGTGTAGATATTAGAGATTAAAAATATTCATTTTACATTTTATAATGATAAAATTTTTAAAAATATATATTTTACAAGACTACAAAAATTCATGTATTTTATTAAGACTGAAAACAATAATTTTAAATTCTATAGGAATAAAAAAAATTAATAAAATCCAAAATTAAAATTTTCTAATTCTTTAGAATATTCAAATCTTAATAGTATATATAAAGAAAAATGTGAGAACGAATGTGAAAGGTTAAAGGTGTCAATGTAAAAATATTATAAATATATATAAAAATAAATAAATAAATAAATAAATAAAACGTGTCAACAATTGAATATGTGAAAATGTTATTAGTACGTGGTATAGAGATACTTTTATAATATTGATAAAAACATTTTAAGATGATCGATAGATAATTAATCTAAATTATTTTCTAAGCCAAACTATATTTGTAATGGAAATTTATTTAGAAAACATTTTCTATATTGATCTTTAAAAACATGGAATTTATAACAAACGTTATTTGTCAATAATCTCTTATTCAACCAAATGACAAATGAAGTAATGCTTGACTCTTTGACTCAAGAATCAAACAACCAAAAAACTTGGAGAGTGGAATATGGGTGAGTGGTCCTCTATAGTACTGGACATTCTATATCAAGTAGAAAAATGACAATAATGAACTAAGTGATTGAAACATTTAGAATGAAAAAGTCCAATTCGTAGTAGAATTTTATGTTTTTTAAAAAAAGGACAAATTTTAGACCTAACTTTATACCTTAATGGTATAAATAATTACTTTAGAAAGTCACACAGAGAACCTAATTAAATATATTTTTTTGTGCTTTTGAAATTTTGTTCATCTTAATGATATAACATTTTTAATATTGTTCAATCCTTTTATCAATGTTATTATTATTGTTTTCATCATAGTTTTTGACGAAATGATTTTTTAAATGCGTTTTGCCCTGCCGAAAGGAGCTTCCTTATTATGTCAATTTTGTGTTTTATACATTAGACTCTTTCTAGAAAGCCACTGGAAAAAAATTACCCAATGAAACAAGGAAAAGGGCCATGGCACATACATTTTTACTAAGTGCATTTTTGTCACGACCTTGGAACCAAACATTATGCATCTTTTGGTGCAATTATATTTGTTAAGACTTTGTTTAATGTAGATGTTAACAATACATGTAGACTTCCAAAGTAACAAAATTTCAGATAATTATTCATTTATATCAACAAATGAGATAACTTTTCAAATTAATTTTGATATATCAAAAGATGCATGAGTCAAAGAAGAAATTTAGAATTTAAGATCTTTTAAAACATATTAAGGGAAAAAACTATTATTATTAACAAAGTATCACATATACACTTGTAATTTTAAATATATAAGGATTATAATATGAGGTTTTTCTTTTTTGAGTTCTACTATTTCCCATTATTTTTAAAATTTTCTTACAACTTTTGCTTCAAGACTAAAGTTTTGTAAGACTTACAATTATTTATTTATTTATTGATAAAAGATATATTTTTAAGAAAGAAAACTATTTTTTGTAATTATAATCTTAAAATTTATGTCATGTTATTTTGTTGTAATAAAATTTTATAAAATTCACGTTTTAAACGTATGATTCTATGTTGTAAATGTTTTGATTTATGGTGACTTTTGTAAGCATGGGAGATAATTATAATCACATTATCACATGTTTATATTTAACAACTTACTAGACAGATGTTATTATGATGGTTACTTTTTTATGTTGCTGACCAAATTAGATTTTAGGCTAATTTTTTTTTTTCAGTGAAATGACACTTAGGTACAATAATTGCACATGATGTTATCTGAGTACTTTTTACATAGTTGATGTTGGTAATATACTTGTAACTTTTAGATTTGTCTATATATTTACACAACCTGGGTGATCATAAAATATGAACTATTCACCAAAGTATTAGTAATAAATTTGTAACAATCAATGATCAAAAGTGTTGTATATTGCTTCATATAGATTTTGCATGGGTAGATGAGAGAGAAAGTGATGGTAGAACCTATAAATTATTATAAGAACATTTCAATAATAAAATCAATGAATATAGGAAATATTTAAAAATGAGGTTGAACAAGAATACAAACTTTTATAACACTTTATATAGAATAAAAGGAAAGAGTAATTAAATGATTAGATGTTCATGATCTATGTAAAAATAACTATCTATATTAATGAATGACTAAGTGTCACAGGTCAAGATATAATAAGAAATATTAAAAAAGTAATATATTAATCAAAGAATGGAATTAGATATTTATGGATTGTCATATAATGATTTCATAGCCTGGTAATACAATAAACCTATCAAACTTCCTTTAAACATACTTTAAACGATCTAATATTATCTTAAGAAAAAAAAACTTCAAATATAATCTAATTTTGTAAAATTAATTAGTAAAATAAAGTTTGCACCTAAATAATTTTACAATTAGTGAAATATAACAACAAACTTCAAATTTGTTTAGCTCTACATAAATCTTAATTAGTTTAATCAAGACTATTGAAGAAATAAAGCTGGATTTACTAGACTTACCTATACACACCATTATTATCTAACCTTACTTTCATTTCCAAGTGCAAAATGTATGAAAGTGGAAACAACATTTTTTGGCATGAATTTGTTTTATTTGTTTTGTTGTAGAAAACATGAGTCTACCAAATGTTATCGGATGAATTTGAAATTGTGGAATTTTTTTTAAATAAAAAAAATAAAAATATATGGGACTAGAGTTTCAAATAAAAATTAAAGAAGAAGTTGAATATAATTTAATATATATTATTCATTATCAATTAAAATTAATAAGGAGCACAAGCCAGTCGGAGGGAATAAACATCCATTCCGACAAAAAAAATCAGAAGTATATCCTACCAAAAATATTTCTCCTTAAATTGGATATTTAGCATGTTTTTCTGTTGAAATATGTGCCTTATTACGGATGCAATCGACCTCAATTATTGACTTTTATACAATTATATTGGATATCACATACTATAAATTATTTTCTTATTAAGTATTTCAAAACAATAATAGTAAAGAATATGTGTTAATAATAGTTACGAAAGGAATCATTCGTCTCCATTCATATGTAGATTGTTTTATCAAAACATTTGGAAAAAGTAAAAAAAAAAATGTTGAATTTATATTTTTAAGAATAGATAATATAGCTTTATTGACAATATAATTTTCCATGCCGTTTTTTATCACAAACTAAATATATAATGAAGTTGCTGAATTTCATTGTAATTATATTAAACATACACTAAAAATATTTATTGCCTGCTACAATATACAAATTCTACCTGTAACATCGTCTATTAAACCTTTTTTTTTCAAAATTCTTTCACACAAATAAATAATAAAATATCGTATTTGGTATTAAGAATATCTAAGATACGTGCACGTCCACGCGATTCTGAACATCGATGGTGAAGAAGGGGTGTGTTTTATTGGTCAAAACAAGTTTATCTAGTAAAATAATAAACATCACTACCACAAATTATTTACGTGTCCAGTTTAAATATTTGAAGTAATTAATTTATTTATTATACTACATATTTGAATTTTTGTTTTATGTAATTTCAGTTTTCATCTATATTGTTTAAATGAAAATTACATTTAAGCGTAATTTATATAAGTTATGTGGGTTAAGCAAATTATAAATATCTACATGCACGTATTTTCTCTAATAAGAGAAGTATTACAATTATTTATAATTTTTGTTTCATTTATTTATGTACTATGCCTATGAATGTTGACTCCGTCAGTGCCCACGTAGGAACACAAGGACAGGTTGTAATTTTTTTCCTTTGCAAATAAAAAAGATTGCAGTGGAGGAAGAAATCTGATAAGGATGTCAATTAGCAAATAATTGATGCTTTGGAAGATTAGAGTTAAACTAATCAAACTTTAAGGTGACCATCGAATGAGTTTAAAAAGCACTAATTACACTCTGAATCTGAGTTACCATTGATTGTTTTGACTAATTTATCATAAAAAAACAAAATGAATAGTTTAAAATAACTTTGACTAAGACGAATAAAAATAAAAATACATTTATTACTAAATTTAATAAAACTACAATATAATTTCAAAACAAAAAATTATGCATGAATGTACCTTTTCATTTCTATTTTTATGATTATAATTATTTCAAATGCCTCTTTCCTAAATTATTAAAAAGAAGGGGTAAAAAAAATCATACACTTTCTTTTATATGTATATTCAAAGTTTTATTCTAGTTTCTTTTATTTCAATTTTTAATTGATGCTGACATCATTATATTGACATTGTTAGTTCAGTTTAGGCAGATAATCAACTAATTCAGAATGCTATCGATTTGAATCAATTAGTAAATAGATAATTAAACAGAAGCGGAAATATAGGGTATGATTGGTTTATTGATGAAAACGATTGAAAAAGAAAAGGAGAAGAAATGGAAACCATAAAAATTCGAGATAATTGTTTGGATTATTTGACAAAGAATTATTTTTCTGTACATTTAATTATGTGGAAAACATATCCATACATCCGTGGGATCATATTATGTAACTCTAACCTTTATTAATGGTTACAATATTAATTGTTTTATATAAAAATAATAATTTTTGCCAATTATTTACCAAGCTATAAATTTATATTATTAAAAGTACTTGTCAAAATAATTCATGTTTTAATATAATTTTGAAAATAAAAAATTGTTACATTAACGAATAATTATAATATATATAAACAGTATTAGTCTTCGTATTTGATGAAACCTGTGATAAGAAAAAAATGACATTTTAATATATTTTAAAAGTTATATAATACATTAGTTATGATTCACGAAATTTTAAAATAATTACGATTAATATATATATATATATATATATATATATATATATATATATATAGAGAGAGAGAGAGAGAGAGAGAGAGAGAGAGAGAGAGATTAGGAAGAATAAACATTGAATTTAAAAGTATCTTTTATGAAACATGATTGAAATGGAAGTTATTGAATGATTTAGTTACATCAATATAATTTTTTTTTCTAAGAGAAAAAAAAAGACAATTCCAATTATAACCAGATAGATGAATGAATAGTGTAACATTGTTTAGTTTAATTAATGATTTTTAGCTCGAATTTTGAATATTTAATTGTTTTAAATACTTTTTTTATTTATATTAAATATATTTAACTAGAATAAAATTATTTTCCTTAAAATGTATTTTTATTTTTTAAATAAAATAAATAATTTAATTTTTTATCACATAAAATAACTTTCTCTTTGTTTTACGTCCAAAATTCGACATATAACATAAAATGGACTCACGTTTATTTCCCATCTTTCCACCTTCTCTTTCACCTTTTTCTACCTTATTCTCAGTTTGAAGCAGAGGAATAATAAGATTTTTTTTTCTTTCGCTTCCTCTTTTTATTTTTTACTTGAATGGAGGAACAACAGCAGTAAAAATACTACAAAATGAAAAATACAATCAATTAAACACACAAAATATATTTTTAATATAATGCTTTCGTTTTCTCGAAAGAACAACATTTTGAGATATTGAAGTAATAATGTGAATATCATATACTTTTTCTACCAGGGGTTTTTTCTTGTCCACACGATACTGTGACCAGTATTCATAATAATTTTGAACAAGAAAACCTATTTTTCGTGTGGCAGGACAAAAACCATTTTAAGACAAAGTATGCAGGATCATGGTGGTTCTGTTACGAATGTGCGGTTTCGGGTGTTCCTTGGTCGTGCTTACAGGTTCAGGGTACTGTATCACAAGGCTGCTCTGCTACACATACAAAACTTTAATTTTGATTTAAAAAAATACAAGGATGATGTTTCGACAAATAAAGTAATATTCAAATAAATTTAGCTACTGTTTAATTTTCAATAAATATTATATTTTTAATTATTACAAAAAACATTTTTTGTTTATTTTTTATTTAATTTTTGAAAAAATAAATTTGTACTTTCATGCTTTCTCAAGCCACTTATATCTTGTTACCTTTCGAGCATTTTCTCCTGCCTATTATTTGATTAGTGAGTTCTGACAAATTTCTATGGGCCTTCAATTGTGGAATAGGCCGCAAGTGGGCCACTCACACAGAGTTTTCACCGTGACAGGAGGCCCCATAGGAAGCGGTTGCATTTGGCAGGAGTGGGCCCCGGGCCCAGTTCTGCTTAGAGTTGGGACCCATTGAAGCAACCAAGCATCCTATGCTGTATTTTTAATCCCACCCCTCTACACTTGTCATTCACTTCATGATGTCATTCATATCATCATCATACAAATCCAAAATTCTTTTATATTGCATACTATAGCTATCCTTTCCACACACAAAAAATAATTATTTTCCAGTCAGAGAACATAACGAGAAATAAAGTTATTTTTTAATTATATATAAATACACACACTGTTTTGAACCCACATTTTTTACTACTTATTGAAATTCTTTAACTTTTGTGTGTAAATTTTGTATGTCCAGTGAAGTTTAACTAATAAAAAAATGTTATAAGCACTCTTTTTTTAACATAATATCATAGTAAGATTTTGAACTTAAATATATTGTTTAAACTAACGTTGTGTGACACTTGATCCATGTACTTGATAGTTTGCTTTTCAAGTAATATATACATATGGATTTCTCAGTTTAGAAGATGATTGCTTCTGTGCACTTGATTACATTACAGAAGCATTTAGCAGTTGTAGTGGGTGAATGAGGTTAATATGAGGTAGTAAATTCGGCTTTGGCGGCTCATAATGGGTTGGTTCACTTTATTAAAATAATCCCATATCTAAGGAAACCACAAATGTTTCTTAGCAAAATCACAAGAAGAAAATTGCAAGTGGAATGACACAAGGTAGAACAGTCCCAAAGGCTTGACCCACAACTATGTCATCTTCATAAACAAAGACAGCCAAGAAACTGCCACAAATCGGTGTTTGTTTAGTTGTGTCAGCCATTATGATGCATACTTGCAGAGGATTCCCTTGCTCATAAACCATACTATTATTCTCTTTCTAATGAATATTATTTCACTTTGTGATTACTACATATATAAAGTACGATTTAAAGATATGGAGATGTCTTAGGCGAGTCATATTGATCTGCAGAATCAGAATCAGAATCTCACCTGTTGTATTAGGCGCCATCCATACTTACGTAATAAACAACAAGAATTAAAAATATGCAACAGAAACTATAGTTTTCCATGTGATATCATGCTTTCAGATGGGTTGGTAACTTGTTTGTGACAGTCTGACAAAGTCAAATTTCATGTACCTTGACTTATTTTTAGTACTAACCTAGCTTCACATCGCAATATTTTAGGGATCAATTGGACACTCTGCATCCCCATTGTGAAAAATTATTGTACTAAGGTGGAATCTATGGGATTTTTTTCATGGGTGAAAGAGAAAAAGAGCCCCCCATTAACAGTATTATTCTAGCATTGTTGTTGTATTATATGGAGTTTATCAGAAGAAAAAAGGACAGTGCCATCTTGAAGGTTTTGTTGGGTACTGAGAGAGGTTATTCTCCAATTTCTGTTTTCAAACTCATTCTTTTGCATCTTTTATTAAATATTGTAAAGTTAAAATATTTTATAATTTGTATTGACGTGTGGAATTTGAAGATTAAGAATACTCGGATTTTACTAGTGTCTAGTCCCAAGTGTGGATGGAGATGGATTAGACTTGTTTGAAGTTGAATGGTGGGAAATGCCAAATGGGTAGCTTTTGAATGAAAGTGTTTTTGGCTTGAACTTGATTTATGACTCAAGTGGATTGTGCGAGTGGTGGTAGAGTACTTGCAAATTATTTTGACCTTAAGTTGCTAAACAACTCCACTGAATAATATAATAGTAATTAAAGCATGTCAAATTGTCAATGATGTTTCAAGTATATATAGGTGTAAAGAAAGAGATACAAAGCTCATCAGCACCTATTCGTACAATTTTAGTACTTGTTATTCGTTTTATCTAACTTCATACGAATCTTGAACTTACTAATAATGCAGAGTGGACTGAATTAGGCTCAATTGACAACAACTACTTTATCTGTAATGCTATATTGTGCCACTTTTTATGATTCCACACCCTTGCCTCCAATAGAATGCATCAGATTAATTTGAATTATAACTCAGTTTTATTCTTAAATTTAGCAGCAGGTAGAGAGAACTAATTGTGTTCCTTCAGAAAAAGACTGATGAACCCTCAATTCATGACATTTTGAGCAAAGCATGATGACCGTGAAAATCCAGTGTTGTTTTGGCAACATGGAATCCATTGCATGTCCTTCTCATGCCTTTAGCAACTTGGAGAGTCCACTCTTTCAATTATTCTTGGATCCAGATTCTGAAAACTTAAATTTGGATCTATGTATCCAATAACCCATCTAAGATTCCAGAAGTAACATGATTCCCATACTTTTGATATCACTATACAAAATAAAAAAAATCCTTTATCTACTTCATGGGCCATGTTCCTTCTTATAACATGGCAAGATGAGTCCCTATCATTGGAGTCCACCACAGCAATTGTATGCTAATTCTGTGAACAAAATTTAGTGGCAACAGTTGCCTATGCAGGTGGTTCTATCATAATTGTATTAGGAGTAGCTAGAGAAATGTCTGAAGATGAAATTCACAATCACCCTCTCTTTTGAATTGTTATTTTCAGCTGGGAAGTTGGGACAACCACCACTGTCATGTGCCCATCAGAGAACACAATTGGATTCATAGTTCCATTCACCAGTTTGAAGCACACCTTAATCTGTATCTCAATTCTAAACAATATAGATTTGACTGCAAAAAGCTATTCATGCATTCATGTTCCTGTATCCAAGTCCAACTCTTTTCTTTTGTTATTTTAGAATGATAAGTTTTACTCCATCAGGGACCAAAATTAGTCATAATAGAACAAAAAACATAACCATCGTACATTTAACACACTGTGTATTCAATATTGGTTTCTTCTTCTGATAACTGCTATAATTTATGACGTACCATTACAATATTATAAAAAGATAAACAAATTTATTTGTCTTATTGATGAGAAATGAAAAGATATCAATTCAGCATGGGTCCATTAACAAATTCCAATTGGTTAGTGCGACACATCAATTATAGCTGATGGCTACACCATTCTTCGGTCTACTTAATTAAAAATAAACTCAAGAAGTATTAATCAATTATATAAACAGCAACAAAATCACTTCAGATCCACTGTTTTAACTACTCTAGAGAGTTTCACTTTTTCATTAATTATTTATTTGATCACCAATACCATTTTTCCTGTAACAAATTCAGCATGTACTATTCTCTTTATATTTCTTCCTATTTACCTGTAGTTTAAGGGTTCTTTTAGAATCAAGAAATAAAATATTTTTTAATTCTAATAAAAGATTTCTGGACTTTCCTATTTTATTTACTTCTTTTTTTCACCTTCACACTAAATGCAGGTATAAGTTAATTAAATATTAACAACTATTTAAATATATAATTGATAAAATAGCTGTTAATGTAATCTTGAATTTTGCGAACGAAACTTCTCCAAAAATTTGATACTAATTAAAAAAAATGGACGGAGTAATAAATAACAAATCAGTGAAAATTTTATCCTTTAGAATTTTCAATTATAATGATTTTTTTATGAAAATATAAATGTATTCTCTGGTCAATTTCAATAAGTATACTGAATATTTATTGAATGTTGTCAACTCTGTGCACCCTTACTGTTGTGACAGGTTGAAAAAAGAAAGAATTTTATATATTTATTAATATTTAATTAGGTGTCCTTGATCAGATCTTTAAAACTACTACTTAAATAATCAATTATATAACATTTTTAAATAAAAGTAAAGATTTTGTATATTTATTAATATTGAATTGAATGTCGTTGTAAAGACACTAGTTAAATAATTAATCGCATAACATTTTAAAAAAATATGTAGGTAGAAATTTTGAAGGTACATAATATAAGTATTCTTTTAATGTAATTCCCTACTTTAAATGATATTACCAATATTTAAATCTTTAACCAATTGATTAAAGTATATAAATCACTATCATTTTGTTTTAAGAAATATTTTCATAGCTATAATTGAAGATATGGCATAGTTCTCGTGAAACTCTAGATAACTAGATATCTATCTGTAACATGTTACTTTCTTCAAAAGCAATCATCCTCTAACTCACCACTTTCATTGATTGAATAAGATGACGCAGAAAAAGCCAAAAACTACAGCTAGTTCAGAAAACTTGTCTTGTAGCTTATTAAGGTTAAGCTTATAGTTATAAACATAAGTTGGTTATCTCTTCTTGTCTAATCTATCATCAGTCATCTAAAATGGGTTAAGTAAATTTATTTACTTCAGATGTAATGTGAAAAATATCACTGTGATTCAGTCTGCCATAAATTTGTTAGTTAAACAAATTTATTCACTTAAGTTTCACACAAAAAATATTTACTTTTTTTTTATATATTTAATAAAACAAATATATAAAAATTAAGAATTTATAATTCAAAACTAAAGATTCCATATAATACATAATTCATAATAAATTAAAGAATTAAAATTATTATAACAACTCATTTCTTATTTTTCGTAAAATTTAAATTTTATAAATTTAGATATTATTTTAACGTATCAATTCTAAGTTATTGTATTATATATAATGAATTAAAAATTTGAAATCTTAATTTAATATTATATTTATAATTAGGTTATTTTTTAAAATAAATTAATTATTTAACTTCACTCATCAATTTTGTAATGTGTCATAAAAATATAATTTATTTAAGTTTAAATTATTTTATAAATTTAGATATTTTTAATTATTTTTTATTAAAAATTCATTTTATTAAATTTTAAAATATTAATTTACTTTCATTTAAGTAAACGTAGTTGTTATTTCCATTTTTTTTCTAATTTATATATTTACTTGTATCTTTTTTTTCTCTAATTTATTCTATCTTTAACTAACTCTACAATAAATTTGAAGAGATTGGAAAGAGGAGACGGTGATTAATCCACAAATTGAATACAAAGGTTAAAAATAATATATTTGTCATCTCATTTATAACAAATATTAATAACAAAATATTTAAATAAAATAAAAAATATTTGAAATAGAGTAAAAGTCACTAAATAAAACTTATTAAAATCTAGTTTTGACTGTTAGTGGTTATGGCTCGTAGTGGTTCATTACATATTCACATTCAATAATATAAGAGTAGGTAAAAAGAGATATTTCTTTACTATTATGGAAAATTAATTTTATGAGTTTGGATGATTGAATTTTCTTTTCTAAATCCAATCCTAGAATAAAGAAATAAAAAAGTGGTAGCTATTAAATATGCACATGCAAACGTGTGTGAGGCACAGTACAAAGGGACCCAGATATGCATGAACGACGTTAGCAGAGTCAAATTTCAAGGTATATATATATATATATATATATATATATATATATATATATATATATATATATATATATATTTTTATA
>Ga0209489_100616_pt1 | contig 69009 bp, 71 predicted proteins | sample SiratrowhiteBW_FD_187527 | JGI IMG/M metagenome (GOLD analysis project Ga0209489, IMG submission 187527) | Root nodule microbial communities of legume samples collected from California, USA - Siratro white BW (SPAdes) (version 2) | ecosystem: Host-associated > Plants > Roots > Nodule | place... | reverse complement strand
CTCCTCGGCGACGTTCGAGCACGAGGCGACGACCTCCAAGATCTCCGAGGACGTGCTGTTCTACTGCATCCAGCGCGGGCTCAGCCAGGAAGAAGCGGTCGGCCTCGTCGTCAACGGCTTCGTCAAGGACGTGCTGCAGCAACTGCCGATGGAGTTCGCGGTGGAAGCGCAGAAGCTGATCTCGATCTCGCTCGAAGGGTCGGTCGGCTGATCGCCGACCCCAGCGGTGCGCACCTCGCGCTCCAACATCAATTGATAGACTGGATACAAGATGGCTTTGCTTGAAGTGAAAGACCTCAAGGTTCGTGTCGAGGAACGTGAGATCCTCCATGGGCTGTCGCTGACCGTGAACGAGGGCGAGGTGCACGCGATCATGGGGCCGAACGGCTCCGGCAAGTCGACGCTCTCGCATGTCATCGCCGGCAAGCCCGGCTACGAGGTCACCGACGGCCAGATCCTGTTCAAGGGCGAGGACCTGCTGGAGATGGAGCCGGACGAGCGCGCTGCCAAGGGCGTGTTCCTGGCGTTCCAGTATCCGGTCGAGATTCCCGGCGTTGCCACCATGACGTTCCTGCGCACCGCGCTGAACGCGCAGCGCAAGGCGCGCGGCGAGAGCGAATATTCGACTCCGGATTTCCTGAAGAAGGTCCGCGAGGTCTCGAAGTCGCTGAACATCCCGCAGGACATGCTCAAGCGCGGCGTCAATGTCGGCTTCTCCGGCGGTGAGAAGAAGCGCAACGAGGTGCTGCAGATGGCGCTGTTCGAGCCGAGCCTGTGCATCCTCGACGAGATGGATTCCGGCCTCGACATCGATGCGCTGCGCATTGCGGCCGACGGCGTCAACGCGCTGCGCTCGCCGGGGCGCGCGATGGTCGTCATCACCCACTATCAGCGGCTGCTCAACTACATCGTGCCCGATTTCGTGCACGTGATGTCGAAGGGCCGCGTCGTGAAGAGCGGCGGCAAGGACCTGGCGCTCGAGCTGGAAGCGTCCGGCTACACCCAGTTCGAGGACGCCGCGTAAGGAATTTTGCGATGAACGTTGCTGTGGCAAAGACCGGGAGCGGCCGCGCGGTGAGTGATCTCTTCGCCAGCGCCGAAGGCCGCTTGCCGGGTTCGCCTGACGTGATCGCGGCGCGCCGCGAGGCGTTCGAGAGCTATGAGCGTCTCGGCCTGCCGCACCGCCGGATCGAGGAATGGAAATACACGGATCTGCGCGCGCTGGTCGGTGAGGTGTTGCCGCTGGCGGCCGCGCCCGATGCGGCCGCGCTGAAGCGCGCCGCGGACGCCGTCAAGGCGCATGCAATCGCAGGCGCCTGCAAGCTGGTGCTGGTCGACGGCGTGTTCGCGGCCGATCTGTCCGATGTGAAGGCGCTGGCCTCTGAAGTAAGCCTCAAGGCCCTGCGGGAGATGCTGGACAAGGATGCCGGTCTCCTCAAGACCGCGTCCACCGATGCCGTGATCGCGCTCAACGCGGCGCTGGCGACCGACGGCGTGGTGCTCTCGATTGCCGATGGTGCGCAGCTCTCTGCGCCGGTCCAGATCATCCATGTCGCAACTGCCGCTTCGGCGTCGGCCTTCACGCGCTCGCGGGTGGCCGTCGGGAAGGGCGCCCGCGCCACCATCATCGAAAGCTTCGTCGCGGCCGGCGCCAAGGCCTACCAGGTCAACGACGCCGTCATCGTCGCGATCGGCGACGACGCCGACGTCGCCCATATCCGCCTGATGGATGATGCGCCTGATGCGGTGAACGTCACCTCGCAGTTCGTCACCGTCGGCGCCAACACCAAGCTGAACTTCTTCAACATGACCACCGGCGCGGCGGTCAGCCGGCTGCAGGGCTTCATTACGTTCTCGGGCGAGGGCAGCGAGCTCGCGGTCAACGGCGTGAACCTCCTGAAGAAGACCGAGCATGGCGACACCACGTTGGTGGTCGACCATGCCGTGCCGAACTGCGTCAGCCGCGAGACGTTCCGCGCGGTGATCGACGATCGCGCCCATTCGGTGTTCCAGGGCCGCATCATCGTCCGTCCCGATGCGCAGAAGACCGACGGCAAGATGATGACCCGTGCGCTGCTGCTCTCGGACGAAGCCGAGGCCGACAACAAGCCCGAGCTGGAGATTTTTGCCGACGACGTCTCCTGCGGCCACGGCGCCACCGCCGGCGCGCTGGATGACAGCCTGCTGTTCTATCTGAAGGCGCGCGGCCTGCCCGAGAAGCAGGCCCAGGCGCTGCTGATCCAGGCCTTCGTGGGCGAGGCGATCGAGCAGATCGCAGATGACGGTTTGCGCGAGCACGTGATCGGCATCGCCGAGCGCTGGCTGGAGCAGCGGTCATGAGCACGCATCCGGCCGTCAAGAACGGCGCCTATGACGTCGCGCGCGTGCGCCAGGACTTTCCGGCGCTCGCCATGCAGGTCTACGGCAAGAAGCTGGTCTATCTCGACAACGCGGCTTCGGCGCAGAAGCCGCAGTCGGTGCTTGACCGCATGACGCAGGCCTATACGAGCGAATACGCCAACGTGCATCGCGGCCTGCACTACCTCGCCAATGCGGCGACGGAGGCCTACGAGGGCGCGCGGACAAAGGTCGCGCAGTTCGTCAACGCCCGCCGTACCGAGGAAATCATCTTCACCCGCAACGTCACCGAGGCCATCAACCTCGTGGCGTCGTCCTGGGGCGAGCCGAACATCAAGCAGGGCGACGAGATCGTCCTCTCGATCATGGAGCACCATTCCAACATCGTGCCCTGGCATTTCCTCAGGGAACGCCACGGCGCGGTGATCAAATGGGCGCCCGTCGATGACGAAGGCAATTTCCTGATCGACGAGTTCGAGAAGCTGCTGACGCCGAAGACCAAGCTTGTCGCCATCACCCAGATGTCGAACGCGCTCGGAACATTCGTTCCGATCAAGGAGGTCGTGCGGCTGGCCCACGATCGCGGCATTCCCGTGCTGGTCGATGGTGCGCAGGGCGCGGTGCATCTGCCCGTCGACGTGCGGGATCTCGACTGCGATTTCTACGCGTTCACCGGCCACAAGATTTATGGCCCGACCGGCATCGGTGCGCTCTATGCCAAGCACGAGTATCTTGTCGCGATGCGGCCGTTCAACGGCGGCGGCGAGATGATCCGCGAGGTTGCGAAGGACTGGGTCACCTATGGCGATCCGCCGCACAAGTTCGAAGCCGGCACCCCGCCCATCGTCGAAGCGATCGGCCTCGGTGCCGCCATCGATTACGTCAATTCGATCGGCAAGGAGCGCATCGCCGCGCACGAGCACGATCTCGTCACCTACGCCCAGGACCGGCTCCGCGAGATCAACGCGCTGCGGCTGATCGGTACCGCGCGCGGCAAGGGGCCGGTGATCTCCTTCGAGCTCAAGGGCGCGCATCCCCACGATGTCGCCACCGTGATCGATCGCCAGGGCATCGCGGTGCGCGCCGGCACCCATTGCGTGATGCCGCTTTTAGAGCGGTTCAACGTCACCGCCACCTGCCGGGCCTCGTTCGGCATGTATAATACGCGGGAAGAAGTCGATCATCTGGCACAGGCGCTTCTGAAAGCGCGGGATTTGTTCGCATGAGTGACATGGCCGACGTCAAAGCCAATCCGATGGAGACCCATTCGGCGCTGCCGCCGGAGGAGACCGAGCGCTTGACCACCGAGATCATCGCGGGCCTCAAGACCGTGTTCGATCCGGAAATCCCGGCCGACATTTATGAGCTCGGGCTGATCTACAAGGTCGAGATCAAGGACGACCGCTCGGTCGACGTGCTGATGACGCTGACGACGCCGAACTGTCCGGCCGCCGGCGAGCTGCCGACCATGGTCGAGAATGCAGTTGCCAGCGTCCCCGGCGTCGGCGTGGTCGACGTCAAGGTCGTCTGGGAACCGCCGTGGTCGCCCGAGCGCATGAGCGACGAGGCCCGCCTCGTGCTGAACATGTGGTGACGGCTCGCATTGAATTCGCTTCGCAACGGACCACATAGATAACATGACCCAGGCGACACCAGCTTCGACACCAAAGCCCCGGCGGCCGCGCCCGCAGGTGATGCGGCTGACGGATGCCGCCGCGCAGCGGATCACCGAGCTGACCCAGCGCGCGGACTCCGAGATCGTCGGCCTGCGCGTCGGCGTGAGGAACGGCGGCTGCGCCGGTCAGTCCTACACCGTCGAATACGCCCACGAGATCCGCCCGACCGACGAGGTCGTCGAGGACAAGGGCGTCAAGATCCTGGTCGATCCCAAGGCCGTGCTGTTCCTGCTCGGCACCGAGATGGACTACAAGGCCGACAAGATGCAGGCCCAGTTCGTCTTCAACAACCCCAACCAGGTCTCCGCCTGCGGCTGCGGCGAGTCGGTCGAGCTGCGGCCGGCGAAGGTTGAGGGGTAAGCCCGGCTTTCGCAACCCCCACCGCTGTCGTCCTGGCGAAACCAGGACCCATACCGCGTGATGCCTCGATCGTGGGAGGTATCCGTCCGCGTGGCGTAACTTTTACTCTTCGCTAAACTACTCCCTGGGGTAATGGGTCCTGGCTTTCGCCAGGACGACGGTGGTGAGAGAGTTGGGCCATGGACCGCGAATTCCTGATCGACCTGTTCGCCGATTTCGGCCCCGTCACCATCCGGAAAATGTTTTCCGGCTACGGCATCTCCGCCGACGGGATCAACTTCGCGCTGTCCTTGCGCGCCGGGCTGTTCTTCCGCGCTGACGAGGTCACGATCCCGAATTTCGAGGCGGAAGGCTCAAAGCCGTTTCAATATTCGACCCGCGCAAAGACCGTGCTGGTGAACTCCTATTGGGAGCTGCCGGCACGGCTGTTCGACGATTCCGAGGAGCTGGCGCAATGGGCGAGGGCAGCACTCGCCGCCGCCCAGCGCGCCAAGGTGAAGAAGCGGCCGAAGGGGAAGAAGGCCGCGCCGAAGAAGCTTGCCACGAAGAAACGGCCGGCCAAGAAGACGGCACGTAGGGTGGGTAAAGCGAAGCGTGCCCGCCGTTAGGCTGCTGCTCGTGGAGAGATGGTGGGCACGGCGCTGTGCGCCTTTACCCACCCTACAGTCGCCATCTGAAGGACGCGCTTTCCTCACGCCAGGTCGCGGCTCTTGGCTGACGACAGTTTCTCGGTCGCACCCGACAGGCTGGCGTCGTAGGCGCCACTCATCCCGAGCGCATCGCCGAGGACCTTCATCACGTCGTCGATCTCGCCGATGACGCGCGCGCCGACTTTGTCGATGCGGTCGGTGGTCTTGATGTGGGAGAGATAGGTCTCGTAGATCTGCTCGAGATCGGCTTCGGTCAGCTTGCCGTTGCGCGCCAGCGTCTCGTTGATGATCTTGTTGAGCGGTGCGTTGTGGCCGGTGGCGTAGACGTACCAGATCTCGTAGTTGCGGGGAATTGCCGTCTGCCGAAGCGATCGGATCTGACCGAGCGCTACCTCGGCGAACGCCATCGTGCGTTCGTGTTCGTCGAGAACCTTGACCACGGAACATACCCCACAGCGGTCGGTGCGCCCGCGACCGCAGCAATGCTTAAATTATGTTCGTAGGCTAACGGACGATCGTGAACGCCCCGTAAATATACGTTCACGAACCGTCTAAAAAAGTGTGGAGCAGTATTTTTGCAACCGAAGCCTGGAGCGCGTCCGCGCTTCAGGCGCCGGCGGGGGAGCGGACCGGCCGCAGCAGAAATGCCGGCAGGTGTGAGTGATCGCCCGGCTCGGTGTCGACCTCGCGCTGCCGGCGCGGCTCGGGACGGCCGATCGACGGCACGTGCGACGCATTGGCCTGCGGACGTGCACCGTGACGCGGCTCGGATCCGCGCTTCTCTTCGGGACGATGCCTTGCTTCGGACGGCTGTCGCGCCTCGCGCGGCTCGTGGCTGCGCTCACGGTCGTGACCGCGCCGCTCGCCGCGCTGCGGCTTGCCGCGTCCGCCGCGTGAACGTTCACGGCCGCGCTGCTCGCGCGGACGCTCGGTCCCGTCGGCGACCTCAGCGTGGACTTCGTAGTCGCCCTCGGCGCGCGGAATGCTCTGGCCGATCAGCTTCTCGATCGCCGCCATCGATTTCTGGTCGAGCGGCGTCACGATCGAGATCGCGGTGCCGGTGCGGCCGGCGCGGCCGGTGCGGCCGATGCGGTGAACGTAGTCGTCGGCGTGATGGGGAACGTCGAAATTGAAGACGTGGCTGACCTCGGGAATGTCGAGGCCGCGGGCGGCGACGTCGGAGGCCACCAGCAGCGGCAGCTCGCCCTTGCGGAACTGATCCAGCGCGGCCATGCGGGCCGGCTGATCCATGTCGCCGTGCAGGGCGCCGACGCTGAAGCCGTGCTTCTGAAGCGATTTGTGGACGATGGCGACTTCACGCTTGCGGTTGCAGAAGATGATCGCGTTCTTGAGGTCCTTGGCCTCGCGCAGCAGGCGGCGGAGCAGCTCGCGCTTCTCGTGCGCCTCGCGTCCGGCGGGCACCTGGGCCTGGGTGACAGTCACGGCGGTGGTGGCGGGCCGGGAGACTTCGACCTTCTGCGGATTGTGCAGGAAGGCCTCGGTGATGCGCCGGATCTCCGGCGGCATGGTCGCGGTGAAGAACAGCGTCTGCCGCGTGAAGGGGACGAGCTTGCAGATGCGCTCGATGTCGGGGATGAAGCCCATGTCCAGCATGCGGTCGGCTTCGTCGATGACGAGCAGCTCGACGCCGGTGAGCAGGAGGCCACCGCGCTCGGTGTGGTCGAGCAGGCGGCCCGGCGTTGCGATCAGCACGTCGACGCCGCGCATCAGCTTGGCATCCTGATCGCCGAAGGAGACGCCGCCGATCAGAAGCGCGACGTTGAGTTTCTGGCCGGCGCCGTAGCGGTCGAAGTTTTCCTTCACTTGCGCCGCGAGCTCGCGGGTCGGCTCGAGGATCAGCGTGCGCGGCATGCGCGCCCGGGCTCGGCCCTTTTCGAGGATGGTGAGCATCGGCAGCACGAAGGCCGCGGTCTTGCCGGTGCCGGTCTGGGCGATGCCGAGCACGTCCTTGCGTGCGAGGACGTGGGGGATCGCCTGTTCCTGAATGGGGGTGGGGTTGGTGTAACCGGTGGCCGCCACTGCGGCGAGGACTTTTTCGGACAGTCCGAGATGAGAAAAGGACATTGAGCCTCTGGTCGAAACCGCCGTTCGGAATCGAGGGTAATAAGGCTGTCGCGTTCCACCCCGAAACGGCGCGCTCTCAAAGAAGCTGGGGGTGCTGACTCACGCGGACAAAGCGCAAGGCCCAGGAATCGCTCTTCGATCTGAGCCGCGTCGCCCCGGAACATAGGGAGGAATTGGCCAAAGTCAATGGAGCGGACGCGGGAAGGCCCTAAAAAACCTGAGGTTTTTGCCCAAATTGCGGGCGCGGCTCGGGTTTTCCGCTCCTCCAGCGGTCCGGCCGGAACCGGCAAGACGAGGGTTAATGCCCATCCGAAGCCTTGGCCCGGAAGTCGCCGGGAGCCATGCCATAGGCGGCGTTGAACACCCGGTAATAGGTCGCCAGGCTCTCGAAGCCGCAGGCGCTCGCGATGTCGGCGATCAGCCGTTCCGGTGTCTCGCGCAGCAGGCGGCGGCTCTGTTTCAGGCGCTCGTCGGTCACGGTCTGCGAGAAGCTCTTCTCCGCCGTCTCGAACAGCATGTGGAGGTGACGCACGGAAATGCCGAGCAGGTCGGCCACCAGGGTCGGCGCGAGATGAGGGTCTTGCAGATGGCGTGCGATCAGCCGCCGGGCCTGTGAGAGGCGGGCGGTCCGCAGCGCGGCCTGTCCGCGCCGGCTGCCGGGCCGCACGATGCCGCGTTCGATTAGCGCCAGATGGGCCAAAGCTTGAACCAAGGAGGTCTGGACCACGGAGGCCGCATCGGCGGCGGCATCATCCGCGCCGGCTTCGCCGAGATCGGCAAGGCAGGTAGCGAGCAGGGGCGCCAGGGCTGCATCGTTGAAGGTGCGGGGCGACAGCTCGCGCATGCGCTTGTCCTGCGCCGGGATGCTGTTCATCGGGATCTTCAGGATCCGGAGATGGAAGCCGCCCGCGCCCAGCGGCGCGGTGCGGTAGGGCAGGTCGGTATGGCTGGTGGCGAAGCTGCCGCTCGCGATCGAAAAGTCGCTTGTGCGCATGCCGCCGAACCAGCCGCCACTGCCGAGCTGCTGGTAGACGCAAATCGCGTCACCCGGGGCGTTGGCGATGTCGGACGCACTGCGCTCGACCGCGTAGGGCGAAGCCTTTAGCTCGACGAGGCCGGCGCCGCCAAGCTGGCGCAGCGAGAATTCGCCGAAGAAGTCCGCGCGCCGTTCGCGTTCGAGTTCGGCGGTGACGCCGAACAGGCCCTTGGCGCGCACCTCGCGCCAATAGTCGAAGCGGTCCTGCGGCTCCACCTCGTTCGTACACCAATACACGGAAGACTCCCCTTCGGATGGTCTGACCAGAGGAGCAGATTCACCCCAATTATTCCATAGGCGGGCTGGCGGATGGACAGCGACGCCCGAGACGGAGTCGGTAAGGCAGGCCAAGCCGCCTGTGCATTTCACTCCCGATTGGAAGCTTCCTCCGGCTGGGGCGCTGGGCTCTGAGCGGCCTCCAATCTTACCGGAGCTCCTTTCGCGGGCGGAGCTTTCGGCAGGACCTTTGCACTCTGCATCTGCTTCTTGGGTTCGCTTCTTTGCTGCTCTCGAGCGGCCGATGAAGCCTGGACGGGCGCGGTCGCGATGTTGAGGCTCAACAATTTCCACTGGCGAGAAGAGGCTTCAAACACGAGATCGAACTTCACCTGCTGCGGACTCGTTGGAACGTAGCCGGAGATGCGAAGGTGCCCGTCGGCGTCTATGTCGGGAGTGCCAGAAAGCTGAGGTGACAACAGCATCACACTAAATAAGCTGAGATTGCTCCTTCTCATGTCTGCGAAAACGAGCGCAAGATCGGCGGATGTGTTTCTAATCTGGAACTCTCGTGAGGCGAGATCCCGCAGGACCGTGTAGTTTCCGGACTGGTTGGCATCGTTGAGCGTCAGCAATGTTGAACGCACCAACAGCAGAGCTTGGTCGACCGGCACATGGACCTTGGTTCGTGCCGGCGCCGCGGGGGCTCTTTCGGTTGGGGTGGCGCCAGGAGCTGCACCGCCCGACGAGTTCTGGGAAGGAATGCTGGTCTGCGACGAAGCGCTGGTTGGGCGGAGGACCATGACACACAGCGCCAGGATGAAGGCGGCATAAAGCGGGGGGCGCAGCATGACACCTACCATCCGACGCGCAGGCCTGCGCGCGCGCCAACGAGGTTCTGATTGGTCGAGTAGCCCACGCCGCCTGTGAACTGCAGATTATCATTGAGACGGACCGCGCCGTTGAGTGCCAGACCGTTTTGTCCCTGGAAGTTGCCATAGTTCATCGTGAACGCCACGCGCTCGCTTGGGAGCACCGTTGGCACGCCTGCCATGGCCATTGCCATGGCGACGCCGGCCGTCGCTTTAGTGGTCCGATTTGAAATTTCGTCGATCCTGCTATTTACCCCCGCAAGCGCCTGGTCGAACTGTCCTCCCAGTGCCGAGAGGCTGGCATCAACATAGCTCTTGTTTGCAGCATCCGTTCCTGCCAGCGGGGCGGCAACGTTCTGAATTCTGTTGGCGCCCATGTTGACCGAGGCGCCGGGTGACACCTGCAGCGCTGTCGTGATGTTGGCCGTGCCGATGTTCGCCGTCGTGACGTTCGCCGTGGTCATATTCGCCGTAGTGACATTGGCAGTGGTCACGTTAGCAGTCGTGATCGTAGCCGTCGTCACGTTGGCGTTGGTTGCGTTGATCAGAGGCGTGTTGACCGAGGTATTTGCCGTCAATGTGTCGGTTGTCAGATTGCCTGTGTTGGTAATGCCATTGAACGTCGCGAGACCCGCCACGTTGAGGGTGCCTCCGATCGTGGCATTGCCTGTCGTGCTCAACGTGTCGGTAGAAATGTTTCCGGTGTTGTTGATGCCCGAAAAGTTCTGGGAGCCCGCAAAGGTCACCCCTCCGTTGAAGACAGCATTTCCATTGAATGTAGCCGTCGTGCCGGTGGCAAAGGTCGAATTGCCGTTGACGTTGGTCGTGCCCGTTGTCGTGGTGCCGTCCACGGTCATGTCCTGCGCAGCATGAATACTGTCACCGAAAAGCAGGGGGCCGGCGAAGAACGGGTCGAAGGGATTGGAGCAGTCGTCGTCCTGCACGATCAGAACTTGCTGTTCGCTGCCGTTTACGAAAGAACAGACGGCATGGATCGCATGGGCCGGTTTCGGCGCCAACATGCAGGCGGCGACGGCGAGCAGCGGACCCCAATTCTTCAATGAACGGCTGGTGAGGCTTTGTTGGGATATCATTTCGAATCTCCAGAAGCCGAGGATGTAACCTCTGAAACGGCTTGTCGTGCGTAATCTTGCACAACGATCGCCGATCTTCTGTCGTCGGCAGGCAACAGCGTTGTCGGATGGGTTTACATAAGACGAGTGAGGCTTTGCGATTTGCGCGACAGCGCGTCAGCATGACGCAGGCCTGTTGATTGATCCGCGCTCATTCTTGATGTTAGGCGAGTGGGATCTTTGCTTTTTACGAAGTGAGGAGCCAGTCCGAATCTTGCAATCTTTGCGTGAATCGCTAGCTTCCAAAGCTCATTGGAATGCACCGTCCCATGGCTTGTGCCAGCGAATTTGCACCCCGACGCTTCAGCACCGATGACTTGCCCGAGCGAGAAAGGCTCGCCCGATGGCGTGAGGAGTTCGGAAGGACGCTGGTACGTGTAGATATCGAACCCTTGTCGAACGACGTTCCGTTCAGGGCGGAGGCCGCGCTTCAAAACCTCCCGGGTGTGCGCCTCGCGTCCTGCGATGGCTCTGCGGCGCGCCTCGATCGCACGCGCGCGTTGGCTGCCGACGGTGGGGACTGGATTGGGTTATTCATCAATCTTGGGCAAGCTGCATCCGTATCCCAGCGCGGTGCCGAATTGGACCTTGGACCGGGTAATGCGGCGTTCGTCCGCCTGGGCGAAGCTGCCCTGCTGTGCGGCACAAGACATCTCCATTTGTTGTTTCCGCGCGCCGCTCTGGCCCTCCGGACACACGATTTGGACGGCGCGGTCATGCGGCCAATTGCGCACAACGATCCGGCGCTGCGGCTGCTTCTCGGGTACCTTGATCTCGTTCAGAATGCGCCTGGTCTTGAGCAGACCGCGCTGCAGCAAACGGTTGTCAATCACATTCACGATTTCGCTGCGCTGATGATCGGCGCCAACCGCGATACGCGACAGCAGGCAAGGGGCGCGGTCGCGGCGGCACGTTTGGCCGCTGCGATCGATTTCATCGGAAAATCCTTTACGGATCCCGGATTGTCGCTGGCAGGTGTTGCCGATCGTCAACACATCTCGGCGCGCTATCTGCAGGAACTGTTGGAGAAGTCGGGGGCATCATTTACCGCACGCGTGAACGAATTGAGGTTGAAGCGGGCGTTTGCGCTCGTCACAAAATTCCCGGACCGGCCTGTGTCCGAGATTGCGGCTCAGGTTGGATTCTCCAATGTCTCGCATTTCAATCGATTGTTCCGGAATCGGTTCGGCGATAGCCCAAGTGGGGTACGCGACCATACCTGACGGTTCTGGCCGATGATGGGTCCCGTCGCCCGTGATGATAGGCGCTTGAACCGATCTGCCCAGTTTGCGCACTATGTATTGAGCATTTTGGCCAGGGATGCAGGGGCGGGAACTTCACATGACATGTATGTTGTCCAAGGCGGCTTTGGCTCTCGGCCTGGCTGCGTTGCTGGTGGGCGCAGCTCCCGCCCAAGCCGAGAAGCGCGTCGCGCTGGTCGTCGGTAACAACGACTACAAGAACGTGCCGAAGCTGCTCAAGGCGGTCAACGACGCCCGCACCATGGGTGATACGCTGAAGCAGCTCGGCTTTTCGGTGATGGTCGCCGAGAACCAGAACCGGCAGCAATTCTCCGAGACGTTGCTCGCGTTCGACAAGGCGGTCGAGCCCGGCGACACCGCGTTCTTCTTCTATGCCGGTCATGGCTTCGAGATCGCCGGCCAGAACTATCTGCTGCCGACCGACGTGCCCGCGGCGACGGAAGGACAGGAGGAGCTGGTGCGCGATGCTTCCATCCTGGCCGACCGCATCGTCGAGCGCCTGCAGAACAAGAAGGCGCGGACCTCGATCCTGGTGTTCGATGCCTGCCGCAACAACCCGTTCGAACGCAAGGGCACCCGCGCGGTCGCCGGCGGCGGCGGGCTAGCGCCGATGACGCAGCTGCCGGAAGGCGTGTTCTCGGTGTTTTCGGCAGGACCTCGCCAGACCGCGCTCGATCGTCTGTCCAATGACGACACCAATCCCAATTCGGTGTTCACGCGCACTTTCGCCAAGGAGCTCCTCCAGCCCGGCGAGAACCTCGTGCAGGTGGCGCAGCGCACGCGCCGTCTGGTCAGCGAGATGGCCGACACCGTCAAGCACAGGCAGGTGCCGGTCTATTTCGACCAGATGGTCGACGACGTCTTCCTCAGCGGCATGGCGAAGGATACCACGGCGCGGCCGGCCGAGCCGCCGCAGAAGCTCGCGGCGCTGCCGCCGGTGTCGGTGCCGCAGATCCCGAAGGAAGAGACGATCAACGCGCCGATCGCGAGCTTCTCGCGGCACGATGGCGGCTGGAGCATTACGTTCTCCTTCGCCGATCCGACGCTCGGCATTTCCTGGCGCATGGCCGGCAAAGGCGATTTCCGCGAAACCGGCTTCATCGACACGCTCGATCCGCGCACGCGCAAGCGGGTGCCGAACCCGTCGATCGAGCTGCCGCCGGATGCGCAGGCCGGCACCATCGAGGTCCGCTATGTCGATCAGTCCGGCGAGACGCAGGGACCGTTCCCGATCAAGTTCGATCCCGAGGCCGCACTGATCCGCGACCAGCGCAAGATCCTCGACATGACGTCGACCAGCTGGCTGTCGTTCCGCGTGTTCAACGGCCTATTGGTCTACTACACGCACCTCGTGTCGCACCGCTGCGCCATCCGCGAGGTGCGCATCGGCATCGACACCGCCGTGCCCAACCAGGTGCTGAAGATGCCGCCTTGCGACATGCGCGACCCCAGCGCAATTACCGCCGGCATGCCGCTCTACATGAAGCTCGCACCAAGCACGCAGTCCGTCTCGGTGGAGCTGACCTATCGCGACGGCAGCGTCTCGGAGATCAAGACGTTTCGGAGCGCGAACCGGAGTAATAATTGATACGCTGTTCGGCCGGAGGATTGTGATGGGATCACCTTACGACGTGGACGAACTTACATCGGACAAGCCAAGGTGAAGGTGCTAGAGCAGGGGATGATAAAATTCATCATCGTCACGTTCCTTACGACGCTTCCGGTTCTGGCCCAGACCACTCCAGTCCCCGCACCGCCACCACTGACCGACCGCGAGCGAGTCCAAGCAGACCGTTCGAAAGCCGCCGAAGATGAGAGGCTAGCTCCGATCACTCGACCATGGGATCGCGACGCCGATGGCAAGCGCCCATGGGAACGGAAGTCGTCAAAGCCCTGAGACGAGCGAACATCGCTTCCCAGCGGAAGGAACAACTCCTTTGGTCCCTGGATTGTCTGTCAAACCAGGGAGACGATCCATGATCCGCAGATCCATTCTCGTGACCATCGCTTGTGCCGCACTTTCGACGGCGGCCTTTGCCCAAGGCGGCGGTGGTGCTGGGGGCGGCGGTGGTGCAGGTGCAGGTGGAGCGGCCGGCGCCGGCACGGGGACCGGTGGCGCCAGCGCGGGGGCTGCGGCCAACTCAGGTGTCGGAGTGGGCTCGTCGTCCAGCAGCGCCAACTTCGGGCCGTCGGCTCCCTCCGGGATGGGAACGCATGACACCACCACGGGAGCCAACCTCAACACCAACATCGGCCGACCCAATCCGAATGTTCAGCCCCCGACCGCGAACGCCAAGACGCCGGCAGCAGCGCAAGCCGAGCGAAACATGGGCGTCGGTTACGCCCCCAACGGGTTGCCGATCGGCAGTCCGGGCACCGGAACCAGCAACGAGGACCAGAAATAGTCTGGCCCCGTTTCACACAAGGCCCGCGTTCTGCGGGCCTTTTGTCGGGCGCTTGTTTGCTGCTGGAAACCGCGGTGCGCTTTTTCCTGCAAATTGAGACTGCCTTCGGCCTGAATCGCGCTAGTATCGTCCGGCATAGCTTGATCGATGCTCACGGCGCGGATCGCGGTGGCAATGATATCCGACCAACAACAAAGCCGGACCATGAAGGTCCGCTGCTGCATCGTCGGCGGCGGCCCGGCCGGCATGATGCTCGGCTATCTCCTGGGACGGGCCGGCATCGATGTCGTGGTGCTGGAGAAGCATGCGGATTTCTTCCGCGACTTCCGCGGCGACACCGTGCATCCCTCGACGCTTCAGGTGATGGACGAACTCGGGCTGATCGACGGCTTCCTGAAGCTGCCGCATCAGCGTCTGCAGAAGATGGACGGCCTGTTCGGCGGCACGCCGGTGCGCATCGCCGATCTTGGCCGGCTCCATACCAAATATCCCTTCATTGCCTTCATGCCGCAATGGGATTTCCTGAATTTCCTGCGCGAGGCCGGCCGGCGCTTTGCGCAGCTCAAGGTGATGATGAGCACGGAGGCGGTGGATCTGATCCGTCGCGGCGAGACGGTCGCCGGCGTGCGGGCGAGGACGCTTGACGGCTTCATCGACATCGAGGCCGATCTCACCGTTGCCTGCGACGGCCGCCATTCGACGGTGCGCGAGCGCGCCGGCCTTGCGGTCGAGGAGATCGGCGCGCCGATGGACGTGCTTTGGTTCCGCGCCGGCCGCAAGCCCGAGGAGACTGAAAACCTCTTCGCGCGGATCGAGCCTGGCAAGATGATGGTCACCTTCGACCGCGGCGATTACTGGCAATGCGCCTATGTCATCGCAAAAGGACAGTATGAGGCAGTCAAGGCGAGGGGACTATCGGCGCTGCTCGACGACGTCGTGCGCATGGCGCCGATCCTCAGGTCCGGCATCGCCGAGGTGAAGAGCTTCGACGACATCAAGCTGCTCACGGTCGCGATCAACCGACTGACGCGCTGGACGCAGCCGGGCCTGCTGTGCATCGGCGATGCCGCGCATGCGATGTCGCCGGTCGGCGGCGTCGGCGTCAATCTCGCCGTGCAGGACGCGGTCGCGACCGCCAACCTGCTGGCGGACAAGCTGCAGCACGGTTGTCCCTCGGAGAACGAGCTCGATGCCGTCAGGCGTCGCCGCGAGTTTCCAGTGAAGATGACGCAAGCAATGCAGGTGATCGTGCAGAACAACATCATCCGCGGCGCCTTACAGGGCGGCGACCAGCCGCTGAAGGTGCCGCTGATCGTGCGCCTCATCACCGCGCTGCCGTGGCTTCAGGGCATTCCGGCGCGCCTGATTGCGCTCGGCGTGCGGCCCGAGCACGTGCATTCGCGGGCCGCGCCGGGATCGTAGCGCAAGGCTTCGGTAGGGATAACGCCGTGCTAAATCGCGCACTGCACGTTGCGCGCTTGCAACAGCCCCAACGGATTCACAGGCCGATGCGTGCCCAGCCGCCACATTAACCGTGTTGATTTCAATTTTAGTAAGAGCCGTCGGTGACCGTGCGGCCATCAAAGACACGGGGTGTACCATGCGTAACAAATTGATTGCCGCCTTCGCCTGTACGACAGCTCTGATTTCGACCGGCGCTGCTTCGGCGGCCGATCTCGCTGCGCGCTACACGAAGGCGCCCGCCTATGTCGAGCCGCTGTTCAACTGGACCGGTTTCTATGTCGGCGGCCACATCGGTGGCGCATGGACGAACGAGCAGTTCATCAACAACGGGACGGGCGCGGCGTTCGGCGATTTGCTTCCGGGAGAGGGATATCGTCAGCGCAATTCGGGCGTCATGGGCGGAGCGCAGATCGGCTACAACTGGCAGGCCAACAACTACGTGTTCGGTGTGGAAGGCACGATCTCCGGCCTCGACAACAAGGGTACGGTCGTGAACACCGCGTTCGCACCGGCGAACGATGTGTTCTCCTGGCGTGCCAATGTGCTGGCGACGGTCGTCGGCCGCGCCGGCTTTGCCGTGCAGAACAACCTGTTCTACATCAAGGGCGGCTATGCGGGGGTCAACAACCGGCTCTCGGTCACCGACCCGGTTGTGACGGGTACGGGCGGACAAACTCACTGGGCCAATGGCTGGACCGTCGGCGCTGGCTGGGAATACGGCATCACCCGCAACTGGATCGTCGGCCTCGAATACAATTACGCGGCCTTCGGCAGCCAGACCTATCAGCTCGGCGGCACGGCGGGCAATTACACCTTCGATGCCAAGCCGCGTGACATCCAGTGGGCCGTCGTGCGCGCGAGCTACAAGTTCGACGCGCCGACCATCGCCCGCTACTGAGCACGTCGACGCAACGCGACCAACGATCAAAAAAGAGCACTGCCAAAATTCAAAAGCCCCGGCTTCCACCGGGGCTTCCTTTTTGTGCGCAATGTTGTGGTGCAGGCCCGGACTTAGGCCATCACCGAGAAGCCGCCGTCGACCGGGATCGCGGTGCCCGTGACGAAGTTCGACGCGGGCGAGGCGAGGAACACGGCGATGCCGGCGAAGTCGTCGATGTCACCCCAGCGTCCCGCGGGCGTGCGCGCCAGCACGCGCTCGTGCAGCCCCGAGACCTGCTGCCGCGCGCCGCGGGTGAGATCGGTGTCGATCCAGCCTGGCAGGATGGCGTTGACCTGGATGTTGTCGGGCGCCCAGGCATTGGCGCAGGCGCGGGTGTACTGCACGATGCCGCCCTTGCTCGCCGCATAGGCTGTCGCGAAACTCGCGCCGAAGATCGACATCATTGAGCCGATATTGATCACCTTGCCGTTGCCGGATGCCTTCAGCGCCGGATAGGCCAGCTTCGAACACACGAACGCGCTGGTGAGGTTGGTGTCGATCACCTTGTTCCATTCGTCGAGCTCGAGTTCGTGCGGCGGCTTGCGGATGCTCATGCCGGCATTATTCACGAGGACGTCGATGCGGCCGAGCTCCTTCACCACGCGGTCGATCATGGCCGCGACGGCCGCCTTGTCGGTGACGTCAGTCGCGATGGCAATCGCCTTCACCCCGCGCTGCCTGAGATCGGCGACCGCTTCCGCGGACTTGGTCTCGTTGCGTCCGATCACGGCGATGTCGGCGCCGGCATCGGCAAGGCCGCGCGCCATGCCGAGCCCGATGCCGCCATTGCCTCCCGTGACGATCGCGACCTTGCCGCGGAGATCGAACCGGCTGGATGTCATGCTTGTATTCCCTGGTTTCTTCTATTGGTTGCTCTGCCAGATCAGCACCAGCCCGAAGCCGGCCATGGCTGCGCCATAGCCGGCCCATTGCAGCTGGTTGACCATGAAGCTCGACCGCGGCCACGGGACGGTGCCCGTGCCCTGTCCGATCCAGAGCAGGCCGACGGCGGTCGCAAACAGGCCTGCGACAAGCAGAAATCTGCGCATGCATTCCTCCCGTTGGTCTGGTTCTGTCGCGGTCTGCGGCATCAACGATCGCCGCGGCCACGAAAACTTCGACTCAGACTAGCCGTGGCTTCGGTCCGGATACAATGGCTGGGTGCAGATCGTCGGGAGCACGGATATGCGCGCAAGGTGATCCCTGCAACGAAAAAGCCCCGGCCGATGCCGGGGCTTTGACGTCTGAACGGGAGGTCAGATCAGTACTTCGCGACGACCGGACCGGTCCAGTTGAAGCGGTAGACCAGCGAGGTGCTGATGGTCTGCACCAGGGGCTTGAAGCTGATGGAGTCGGTCGTCGCGACGTTGCCAACGTCGGTGCGGACGGCAATGTCCTTACGATCGTAGTAGGCAGCACGATATTCGGTCTTCATGAACCAGCCCGGCGCCGTGATGCCGAAGATGTTCAGATTGTTCTCGACGCCACCGCCGACGAACCAGCCATTGCGGTTGAACGAGTCGGTGTGGAAGCCCGAAGCCGTCCCGGCGAGATTCGTCAAGCCAGCGCCCGACCAGTGCGATCCACTGTAACCGCCATTGACGTACGAGAGAACATTCGGAGCAACCAGATAGCCGACGCGAACACCCGCAGCCCATGCGTCCTGCATCTTGATGCGGCCGGTCAGCGCAGCAAACTCATCGTTGATGCTGCCGCGCAGGCTGCCGAACTGACCATCGGCGAACACACCAGCCACCCAGGTGCCGGCGAACTGCCAGTCGTAGCCGGCACCAACCGTTCCAAACCAGCCATCGCCGCCAACACGCTGATCGATCGTCACGGGAACTCCAACGAAGTTGGTGTGGGAGTCCGCATCCCAGACGCCGCCGCCGGCGCCGCCGAAGATGTAGAAGCCGGTCCAGCTGGCGACGGGCGCCGCGACCGGAGCCTTCGTGTAGGGACGGGCCGCAAGGTCGGCCGCCGAGGCCGAACCGGTCATCGCCGCGACCGCGGTCAGAGCGAGCAAAGTCTTCTTCATGTCAAAATCCCCAACCTTAGGTCTGTAGGCGCGAGCGCACCGAAGTTCGTATCATCTGATACCCGGACTATAGACGGTTCTCGCCGAAATGCTGTTGCCGGGCAGGCACAGTCGCCGGAAAACGCCGGTGCGTGGGTATTCGGAGCGCCATCGCGCAAATCAAAATTAATTCGATATTTCAATGTGTTGGGGAATTTGAGAATTTTGATTTCGGGTAACGTCTCGTTAGCAAATTCGGCTTTGTCCGAAATGGAGGCAATCCTGCCTCGCGCTCGGCGCCGGTGAGTCGATGGCTGAGTCGCCGTGCGGCGATTGCGGAACGCGACGAAAACATCGGCGGCTCGTCCGGCCGGATCGCCGGAAAATGCGGTCACCCCCTCAAACAAAACGGCCCCGGCTTTAGGCCGGGGCTGTCTCGGAAGGCGGCCGGCCTGGTTACGGCCTCACACGTCCAGCAGCTCTTCGCTGGCAAATTCGGCCTTGTCCGAGATGAATGCGAAGCGTGCCTCGGCCTTGGTGCCCATCAGGCGCTCCACCGAATCGGCCGTGGTATCGCGATCGTCGGCGAGCAGCACCACCTTGAGCAGCGTCCGCTTGGTCGGATCCATGGTGGTCTCCTTGAGCTGCGCCGGCATCATCTCGCCGAGGCCTTTGAAGCGGTTCACCTCGACCTTGGCGTTGGCGCTGAACGCGCTCTTGAGCAGCGCCTCCTTGTGGGCGTCGTCGCGGGCGTAGACCGACTTCGAGCCGTGGGTCAGCTTGTAGAGCGGTGGCACCGCGAGGAAGAGGTGGCCCTCGTCGATCAGCCGCGGCATCTGCCGGTAGAAGAAGGTGATCAGCAGCGAGGCGATATGGGCGCCGTCGACGTCGGCGTCGGTCATGATGATGATGCGCTGATAGCGCAGATCCTCTTCGCGATAATGCGCGAGCGTGCCGCAGCCGATCGCCTGCACGAGATCGGAAAGCTGCGCGTTCGCCGTCAGCTTGTCCTTGCCGGCGGAGGCGACGTTGAGGATCTTGCCGCGCAGCGGCAGCACGGCCTGGGTCTTGCGGTCGCGCGCCTGCTTGGCGCTGCCGCCGGCCGAGTCGCCCTCGACGATGAAGAGCTCGGAGCCTTCGGTGCCGGCGTCGGTGCAGTCGGCGAGTTTGCCGGGCAGGCGCAGCTTCTTGCCCGCGGTTTTCCGCGCGGTCTCTTTCTCCTGGCGGCGGCGCAGCCGCTCCTCGGCGCGGTCGATCACGAAGTCGAGCAGCCGGTTGGCCATGTTCGGATTGCCCGACAGCCAATGGTCGAACGGATCCTTCATCGCCTGCTCGACGATGCGCTGCGCTTCGGCGGTGGCGAGGCGGTCCTTGGTTTGGCCCTGGAATTCAGGCTCGCGCACGAACACCGAGAGCATCACGGCCGCCCCGACCATCACGTCTTCCGAAGTGACGGAGGCCGCGCGCTTGCCCTGGCCGACGCGCTCGGCGTGATCCTTCAGGCCGCGCAAAAGTGCGCTGCGCAGGCCGGACTCGTGCGTGCCGCCATCGGGCGTCGGCACGGTGTTGGTGTAGGAAGACAGGAAACCGTCGGCATCCGCCGTCCAGGCCACCGCCCATTCGCAGGCGCCATGCGCGCCGTTGCGGCCCGACTTGCCGGAGAAGATGTCGGGATGCACCAACGTGTCGGCGTGGATTGCGGCCGCCAGGTAATCCTTGAGGCCGCCGGGGAAGTGGAACGTCGCCTCGGCCGGCACGTCCTCGATGCCCTTGAGCAGCTCGGGCGCGCAATTCCAGCGGATCTCGACGCCGCCGAACAGATAAGCCTTCGAGCGCGTCATCTTGAACAGGCGCTGCGGCTTGAACGCCGCTTTGGCACCGAAGATGTCGGTATCCGGCTTGAAGCGCACGCGCGTGCCGCGGCGGTTGCTGACCTTGCCGAGGTCCTCGAGCTTGCCCTTCGGGTGACCGCGCTCGAACGTCATGCGGTAGAGTTTCTGGCTGCGCGCGACCTCGACCTCGAGACGCGAGGAGAGGGCGTTCACCACCGAGATGCCGACGCCGTGCAGACCGCCCGAGGTTTCATAAACCTTGCTGTCGAACTTGCCGCCCGAATGCAGGGTGCACATGATGACTTCGAGCGCCGACTTCTTCGGGAATTTCGGGTGCGGATCGATCGGGATGCCGCGGCCGTTGTCGGTGACGGTCAGGAACCCGTCAGCGCTGAGGTCGACCTCGATGAAGGTCGCGTGCCCGGCCAGCGCCTCATCCATCGAGTTGTCGATGACTTCTGCGAACAGGTGATGCAGCGCCTTCTCGTCGGTGCCGCCGATATACATGCCGGGCCGGCGCCGCACCGGTTCAAGGCCTTCGAGCACCTCGATGTCGGCCGCGGTGTAATCGGCTTCCCCGCCGCTTCCGCGTGACGCCGCCTTGGCGGCACGGGGTTTCGGCTCGTCACCGCCGAAAAAGTCGTCTTTTGCTTTGGGTTTCAATTGCTTGGACATATATCTTGATGCGTTTTGAGGGCCGCGGAAGCGGCGAATCGGTTAGGCCGACTATGCCACTTCTCACTCGGAAAGGTTACCGCGGGCGGGCCGGGCGGTGTGGGTTGGGAGCCAATCCCGGCGATTTTACGCCGCAGCCCCACCAGTTCCCGCCAATTTGACGTTCCAGCCCGAGCATGTCGGGGTTTTGTGACTTGATGTCACACAAGTCCTTGGCTTACCAGTCCTTTTCATCGAGCAGCACCTTGAGACGGGGCGGGAAGGCTATTTTTGATGGAGCAGTTTGCGCACGGCCTGGCTGACTTCGTGCGTGTTCACCAGGCTTGGGCGGCGCCAATCGTGTTCCTGCTCGCCTTCGGGGAGTCGCTTGCGTTCATCTCGCTCTTGATCCCGGCCTGGGGCGCGCTGGTGGCCATCGGAGCGCTGATTGGGGTGAGCGGCATCAACTTCTATCCGGTCTGGATCGCCGGTGGCCTCGGGGCGGCGCTGGGCGACTGGGTCTCGTACTGGTTCGGCTACCGCTACAAGGAGCACGTCGCCCAGATGTGGCCGCTCTCGCGCTATCCGGAGCTGCTGCCCAGGGGCGAGGCCTTTGTCCGGAGCTGGGGGATACCCAGCATCTTCATCGGGCGCTTCTTCGGCCCCTTGCGCGCCTCGGTGCCGCTCGCGGCCGGCATCTTCGAGATGCCCTATTGGAGCTTCCAGGCCGCCAATTTCGTCTCGGCCCTGATCTGGTCGGCCGTGCTCCTGCTGTTCGGCGACGTGCTCGCCAAGATCATGGAATGGATCTGGCGCGTCATCTGACGCCAGAACCTTGACGGGAACCGCAACTGGCCTTATAGCCGCGCGCCATGATCAACGCCGCGACCATCCTGTTCGCTCGTCGCCGCCGCCGCAGCTTAGCGGTTTGGGCGGTCGATCGCGTTTGAGATCATCGTCTTTGCCGCTGGACCCGATCCGCGGCATTCTCTCCTGTCAGCGCGATCTGATCCGGCGGCTTCCCCCGAGGAGGCCCAGCAGGAGACCACGATGTACACGCCACCCCATTTCAAGCAGGACCGCGCCGCGAGCCTGAAATTCGCCGAAGAGCGCGGCTTCGGGACCATGTGCGCCTTTGACGGCCACAAGCCCGTTGCCTCGCCATTGCCGTTCTACCTGACCTATGCCGCGGACGGCACGCCGCAGGCCGCCTTTCATCTCGCCCGTCACAATCCGCTGCTAAAGCTTGCGGGCGGTGATGTGTCCTGGCTGCTCGCGGTCAACGGTCCCGATGCCTATGTATCGCCGGACTGGTACGTCTCGCCGGATCAGGTCCCGACCTGGCTCTACCAGTCGGTGCATCTGACCGGGCCGGTGCGGCTGTTGTCGGACGATGAGCTGTCGGTGCAGCTCGACACGCTCAGCGCCAAGTTCGAGAGCCGGCTCTTGCCGAAAAAGCCGTGGACGTCAGGCAAGATGACAGCGGGCCGGCTCGAGACGATGAAGAAGGCGATCGTTGGGCTGGTCATGACGGTTGAGGAGGTCGAAGGCAGCTTCAAGCTGAACCAGCACAAATCCGACGCCGACTATGTGGCGATCGCCAATGCGCTTAGCGCCGGCGATGCCGACGCCAAGCAGATCTCACATTTGATGCGGCAAGCCAGGCCGCAAGCCTTCGCAGAACAAGTTTTCGCAGATGATACGAACATGCTCGAAAGGAGCGCACCATGAGCCTCGCTGACACCACCAAAGCCCCGATCGCCAGCGCGGCCAAAAAGCCCGCCACCGTCTTCGTCGACGGCGGCTCCGGCACCACCGGGCTCGGCATCAACGAGCGGCTGAAGCTCCAGAGCGACGTCGCGGTGAAGACCATTGCCGATGACAAGCGCAAGGACCCCGCGGCCAAGAAGGCGCTGATGGAAGAGGTGGACCTCGTCATCCTCTGTCTGCCTGACGACGCCGCCAGGGAGACGGTCGCGCTCGTCGACAGCATGGGAACTTCTGCGCCGAAAGTGCTGGACGCTTCCACCGCCTATAGGGTCGCGCCCGACTGGGCCTATGGCTTTCCCGAGCTGACGCCAGACCAGGCCGGCAAGATCAGGGCGGCGAAAAAGGTCTCCAATCCCGGCTGCTATCCGACCGGCGCGATTGCGCTGCTGCGGCCGATCGTCGATGCCGGCCTGCTGCCGCAGGACTATCCCGTCACCGTGAACGCGGTGAGCGGCTATTCCGGCGGCGGCAAGTCGATGATCGCAAGCTTTCAGGATGGCAGCGCGCCGTCATTCGAGCTCTATGGCCTCGGCTTCGAGCACAAGCATCTGCCGGAGATGCAGCTCTATTCCAACCTGACGCGGCGGCCGATCTTCATTCCCTCGGTCGGCAACTACCGGCAGGGCATGCTGGTCTCGGTGCCGCTCCAGCTCGACACGCTGCCGGGCAAGCCTGCCGGCGCCGACCTGCAAGCAGCGATGGCAAAGCGCTACGCCGGCTCGAAATACGTCAAGGTGATGCCGCTGCAGAACGAGGCGACCAAGGGCGGCCGGCTCGAGCCGGAGGCGCTCAACGAGACCAACATGCTCGAGCTCTACGTCTTCGCCAGCGACAAGTATCATCAGGCATTGCTGGTCGCCCGGCTCGACAATCTCGGCAAGGGTGCATCCGGCGCGGCCGTGCAGAACATGCGCCTGATGCTGGGCCTGCCGGAGGAGTAGGGCACGCTCTCGTGCCATGGACGCAGCGCGGCGCCGCTTCGGCGGCGCGCTGCAAAGGCGGCGAGCGACTTGGCTCGCGCGCCGTTCCTTACTGGAGAACGACGTCGGCCGGGAATGGCCGGACAGGCCGGCCGGCACACACATTGTTGCGGGCGGTCACGCTGTCGAGATGGTATTTCTCGAGGTCGCTCAGCAAGCGATTGGAAATATCGCACACGTCCTGGTGGTTGCGCGCGTAGTCGACCGCGGCGGCCCAGGCGAGGGACGCGCGAACATAGGCATCGCAGCGGCTCGACATCAACGCGCGCGTCATCGGCTTTGAAGCCTCGACGGCTTCGTTGCGCAGCCGCGTCAGTTCAGGGCATTGCGCCTGCGCGCCGGCCTGGCTGCAAGCTCCGGCGAGCGCGATCATTGCGACGGCTGAAAGACAGGTCCGCATCGGGCATCCTCGCACGGTTGCCTCGGCTCGCATGACAATATCGTAGATTGCAGGGGCCTGCAGCTCCTTTCGGATGCTCACATCACCCCGAAGATCGCCAGCGCCAGCACGGCCTGGGCGAGGAAGCCGACGGTGAAGGCCAGCGTGCGGAACACCGGGATTCCCATCGCATAGACGATGGTATGTGCGACGCGCGACCAGAAATAAACGGCGCAGGCGAGCACGGTCCATTTCGTGGAATAGTCGATTGCGTTCAGGATCAGCACCAGCGGCGCGAAGATCACGAGGTTCTCGACCGCATTGTCATGCGCGAACATCAGCCGGTTCGCCCACTCCGCCTGCGGCTTGTCGCCCCGCGAGGGGTTGGCCATGGCACCGATCAACCCGCGCACCTGGCATCGGTTGATGATGTAGGGAATCCAGAGAACCCCCGTCAGGATCACCGTCAGTGTCAGCCAGAACAATTCGCGTGTCATAGTGCCGATCCCCTGTGTCGTCGCTGGATTGAGACGAGTCTATACGAAAGCACGCGAGATTCCGCTATGCGCGAACTCTGACATAGCTGCCGGGTGCGTCCTCGATCGGTGGGAATGCGTCGCTGCCGACCGCGCGCGCCGGGACTTCTTCGGGATCGAGTCGGCCCAGCCACTCCCGCCAGTCCGGCCACCACGAGCCCTTGTGCTCCACGGCGCCCTTCATCCACTGCGCGACGTTGACGTCCTTGATGTTGTCGTTGGTCCAGTACTGGTACTTGTTCGAGGCCGGCGGATTGACCACGCCCGCGATGTGACCCGAGCCCGACAACACGTACTTCACCGGACCGCCGAAAAACTGCGAGCCGTACAGCACCGATTCAGCGGGGGCGATGTGATCCTCCCGGGTGGCGAGATTGTAGACGGGCACCTTGACCTTGGAGAGATCGAGCAGGGTGTTGTCGAGCACCATCGTGCCGGTCGACAGGCGGTTCTCCAGATAGCAGTTGCGCAAATAATAGGAATGGTTCGCCTGGGTCATGCGCGTCGCATCGGAATTCCAGTGCAACAGGTCGAACGCGCTCGGCTGCTGGCCCTTCAAATAGTTGCTGACGACATAGGACCAGATCAGATCGTTGGAGCGCAGCATGTTGAAGGCCATCGCCATCTTCGAGCCTTCGAGCACGCCGGCCGTCTTCATGTCCTGCTCGAGCGCTGCGATCTGCTCCTCGTCGACGAACACGAGGAGATCGCCGGCATGGGTGAAGTCGACCTGGGCGGCGAAGAACGTCGCGGACGACACGCGCTGACGGCGCTTCTCGGCGAGCCAGGCCAGCGTGGTCGCGAGCATGGTGCCGCCGACGCAATAGCCGGCGGTATGCACCTTCATCTCGCCGGTGACCTTCTCGATCACGTCCATCGCCGTGAGCAGGCCTTCCTTCATGTAGTCTTCCCAGCCCTTGTTGCCGAGCCGCTTGTCGGGATTGACCCATGAGATCACGAACACGGTGATGCCCTGGTCGACGCACCACTTGATGTAGGATTTCTCCGGTTTGAGATCGAGGATGTAGAACTTGTTGATCCAGGGCGGCACGATCAGGAGCGGTGTGCGCAGCACCTTCTCCGTCGTCGGCGTGTACTGGATCAGTTGCATCATCTCGTTCTGGTAGATCACCTTGCCCGGGGTCGTCGCCATGTTGACGCCGACGACGAGATTGTCCGGATTGGACTGGCGGATCTTCAGCATGCCCTTGCCGGCCGCGATGTCCTCGGCCAGCATCTTGAGGCCGCGCGCGAGGTTCTCGCCGCTGGACGCCACCGTCTCGCGCAGCACCTCCGGATTGGTCAGCACGAAGTTCGATGGCGACAGCGCGTTGGTGACCTGCTGGACGTAGAACTCGGCCTTGCGGCGGGTGTGCGGATCGAGCCCTTCGGCGTCGCGCACCAGCTCCTGCGCCCATTTGGTCGTGAGCAGATAGAGCTGCATCACGAAATCGAAGAACTGGTTCGACTTCCATTCCGGATCGGCAAAGCGCTTGTCGCGCGGCGAGGGCGCGATCGCGGGCGGGGCGTCCTGGCCAGCCATGCGGCGGACCGCCGAGCCCCAGAGGTCGAGATAGTCCTTGGCGAGCTTGGTCTGGAGATCGGAGGAGCGGGACGTGTCCGACAGCCAGTATTCGGCGACCGAGGTGAAAGTCTTGACGACCTCGGTAAGCTCGGCCGGCGGGCGATCCTGCACCTCGCCGCTCTCGCGCGGTTTGAGGTAGGCAGCGAGCGCCTTGCCACCACTCTCCATCGCCCGCGCGACATTCATCGCGAAGGCTTCGGCATCGAACTTCGCCTCGAACGTGTTGCCGGATTTGGGCGTGTCGGTTGTGACGGTACTCATGCGCAGAACAGTAACGATTCATTCCGTATTCGTCACCGCGAAGCTCGCATCTTTGGCGTTAAACACTCTCGAAGATGTGCTGCAGTGCGACAAATTTTCTTGGTTTCGTCACAATCGAGCCGCACCGCTCGGCTTGGTAGTGCTGGGCTATTTTCTCGCTTACACCATTTGGGCAGCAATGGTTTGAGCTTGGGCACGGTCTTGGGTAAGGTTTGCCCCGGGGCCGTGCTTTGGGACGAGTAGGGGATTTCCCAAGTGTTGGCGTTGTGGGACCTGCAAAAGACGCTGCCGATCCGCGGCGCGCTGTTGATCGCGGCGCTCGCCCTCGGCGGCTGCTCGAGCCAGCTCGCGGATATGGCACCTGCGGATGCGCAGGCGCATCCCAAGGAGCCCGGCAGCTATCTTCCGGTGCATGATCTGCCGCCGGATCGCGATCAGGCGATCATCCCGCCGGACCAGCGCGCCAAGATCGAGGCCGAGCTTGCCGCGGCGCGCGATCGTCAGGCCGTGGCCGCCAAGGACGCCAAGTGAGCAAGCAAGTGAGCAAGTGAGACGGTGCAAGGTAATCGCTGGCGCCCCCGTCTTGCCGTGCTAAAAGACCTCAGTTCAGCCGAGAGTCAGGGCGAACGACTTCAGTCACCATTGTCGATGATTGCTCTAAGTATTTGATTTTGAGTAATTTTCGCGAGGGGCTGGGCGCGTTTCCGAACGGCCGTTGTGGCCTGTCGATTCTGTCCTGACCGGTTGCCCGGAGCCCAGAGAGCCATGGAAGAATTTTACCGCATCCGTCGCCTGCCGCCTTACGTGTTCGAACAGGTCAACCGGGCCAAGGCGGCCGCGCGGAATGCCGGCGCCGACATCATCGACCTCGGCATGGGCAATCCGGACCTGCCGGCCCCGCCGCATGTGCTCGAGAAGCTCAAGGAGACGCTCGGCAAGCCGCGCACCGATCGCTACTCGGCCTCCCGCGGTATCCCGGGGCTGCGCCGGGCCCAAGCCGCCTATTATGACCGCCGCTTCGGCGTAAAGCTCAACCCCGACACCCAGGTCGTAGCGACGCTCGGCTCCAAGGAAGGCTTTGCCAACGTGGCGCAGGCCATCACCGCGCCGGGCGACGTCATCCTCTGTCCGAACCCGAGCTATCCGATTCACGCCTTCGGCTTTTTGATGGCGGGCGGCGTGATCCGCTCGGTGCCTTCGGAGCCGACGCCGCAATTCTTCGAGGCGGCGGAGCGGGCGATCATCCATTCGATCCCCAAGCCGCTGGCGCTCGTCGTCTGCTATCCCTCGAACCCGACCGCCTATGTCGCGAGCCTCGACTTCTACAAGGATCTCGTCGCGTTCGCGAAGAAGCACGAGATCCTGGTCCTGTCCGATCTCGCTTATGCCGAGGTCTATTTCGACGAGAGCAACCCGCCGCCCTCGGTGCTCCAGGTGCCCGGCGCGATGGACGTCACCGTCGAGTTCACCTCGATGTCGAAGACCTATTCGATGGCCGGCTGGCGCATGGGTTTTGCGGTCGGCAATGAGCGCGTGATCGCGGCACTCGCCCGCGTCAAATCCTATCTCGACTACGGCGCGTTCACGCCGGTGCAGGTCGCCGCGACCGCGGCGCTGAATGGCCCCGACGATTGCATCAAGGAGATGCGCGACACCTACCGCAAGCGCCGCGACGCGTTGGTGGAATCGTTCGGCCGCGCCGGCTGGGAGATTCCGCCGCCGGAGGCCTCGATGTTCGCCTGGGTGCCGCTGCCGGAGGCCTTCCGCAGCGTCGGCAGCATGCAGTTCGCGACCCTGATGGTGGAGAAATCCGGCGTCGCGGTCTCGCCCGGCGTCGGCTTCGGCGAGCATGGTGAAGGATATGTCCGCATCGCCATGGTGGAAAACGAGCAACGGATCAGGCAGGCCGCGCGCGGCGTGCGCCGCTTCCTTGAAAGCGGCATCGAAACGTTGCACAACGTCGTTCCGCTCGCCAATCGGCGTTGAGTTCTCTTCGGCAGGTTTTCTAAGACATCATGGTTGCACCCCTGAAAGTGGGCATAGCGGGGCTCGGCACCGTGGGCGCCGAAGTTGTCCGATTGATTGAAACGCAGGCGCGCGTGCTCGCGGGCCGCAGCGGCCGCGGCATCCGCGTCGTCGCCGTCACTGCGCGCTCGAAGGCGAAGAATCGCGGCATCGACCTGCGCGGCGTCGAATGGGCCAAGGATCCGATGGCGCTCGCCATTCATCCCGAGATCGATTGCTTCGTCGAACTGATGGGCGGCGCCGGCGATCCGGCGCTGTCGGCGGTGGACGCCGCGCTGGGCGCCGGCAAGTCGGTGGTCACCGCCAACAAGGCGCTGCTGGCCAAGCACGGCCTCAAGCTCGCCAAGGCGGCTGAAAAGCACGGCGGTGCGCTGAATTTCGAGGCAGCCGTCGGCGCAGCGATCCCGGTCATCAAGACGTTGCGCGAAGGTCTGGCCGGAACCGGCATCAACCGCGTCTACGGCATCCTCAACGGCACCTGCAATTACATCCTGACCCGGATGGAGCAGGAGGGGCTTTCCTTCGCCGAATGCCTCAAGGACGCGCAGCGGCTCGGTTATGCCGAGGCCAATCCGTCCTTCGACGTCGACGGCCACGACACCGCGCAGAAGCTCGCCATTCTCGCCAGCCTCGCCTTCGGCACGAAAGTTGCTCAAAGCGCCGTGTATGTCGAAGGCATCTCGTCCATCGCGCCGGAAGATCTGCGCGCCGCCGCCGATCTCGGTTACCGCGTCAAGCTGCTCGGCGTTGCGGTTCGCACCGCCAAGGGCATCGAGCAGCGCGTGCATCCAACCATGGTTCCCAAATCCTCCTCGATCGCGCAGGTGATGGGTGTCACCAATGCGGTCACGATCGATGGCGAGGGCATTCCACCGATCACGCTGGTCGGCCCCGGCGCCGGAGGCGCAGCGACCGCATCCGCGGTGGTCGCCGACATCGCCGATGTCGCGCGCGGCATCCGCGCCAATCCGTTCGGCCGGCCGATATCGCAGCTGCGCGACACCAAGAAGGCGCCGATGGAGCGGCACGAGGGTGGTTATTACATCCGCCTGCTCGCGCGCGATTTCCCGGGCACCGCGGCTGCGATCGCGACCCGGCTTGCAGAGCAGAAGATTTCGATCGAGTCGATCGTGCAGCGTCATCCCAACGGCGGCGCTGCGCCGGCGAATGGCAAGGCGGTCCCGGTGCCCGTCATCCTGATCACCTATGCCACGCATGAGGACGCCGTACGTCGTGCACTCGCCGCCGTGCAGAAGGACAAGGTCATCAGCGGACGGCCGCAGGTGATCCGGATCGAGAAGAACTGAGCATGCTGGGACCCGGCGGGCCGCGCTAGCGCAAAGTGTGAAGCGGTTTTCCGGAAAAGAGCATGCTCGAACTAAAAGGCGTTCGTTCGAACGAACACCGGGCGTTGAGAGTTGATGCGGGCAGAGATGTCTGTCCCAAACCGTTTCGAAGGAGTAAGCCGATGTCGACCCATATTTCAGTCCCGCCGCACGCGTTGCTCGAGCGCATCCTCACGCTGGAGATTGTGCGGGTGACGGAGCGGGCGGCGGTGTCGTCGGCGCGGTTGCGCGGGCACGGCAACGAGAAGCAGGCTGACCAGGCCGCCGTCGACGCCATGCGCCGCGAGCTCAACAAGCTGCCGATCGAAGGCACCATCGTGATCGGCGAAGGCGAGCGCGACGAGGCGCCGATGCTCTTCATCGGCGAGAAGGTCGGTATGAATGCCGGTCCCCAGGTCGATATCGCGGTCGACCCGCTCGAAGGCACCACGCTGTGCGCCAAGAACATGCCGGGCGCGATCGCGACCATGGCGATGGCCGATGGCGGCACGCTGCTGCACGCCCCCGACGTCTACATGCAGAAGCTCGCGATCGGACCCGGTTACGACAAGGGCGTCGTGGATCTCGACGCTTCGCCTGCCGACAACGTCCGCCGCCTCGCCAAGGCCAAGGGCGTCAAGCCGGAAGGCATCACCGTGCTCGTGCTCGACCGTCCGCGCCATGCCGATATCATCGCGAGCGTGCGCTCGACCGGCGCTGCGGTGCGCCTCATCACCGACGGCGATGTTGCCGGCGTGATCCACTGCGCCGACCCCGACAACACCGGCGTCGACATGTATCTCGGCACCGGCGGTGCGCCGGAAGGCGTGCTCGCGGCCGTGGCGCTGCGCTGCATCGGCGGCCAGATGCAGTGCCGCCTCATCCTCGACTCCGACGAGAAGCGCGAGCGCGCCGCCAAGATGGGCGTCAACGACCCCAAGATGATCTACGGCATCGAGGACATGGCGCGCGGCGACTGCCTGTTCGCCGCCACCGGCGTCACCACGGGCTCGCTGCTCTCGGGCGTCAAATTCCGCAAGGACGGCGTGATCGAGACCGAGACGGTGGTGATGCGCTCCGTCACCGGCACCGTGCGCTACATCAAGGCCGAGCACCGCGAGCTGGCGAAGTTCCATCTGGATTGATGTTTGCTGTCATTCCGGGGCGACGCGAAGGCGTCGAACCCGGAATCCAGAGATGACAGCGCGAGATTCCGGGTTCTCAGGGCCGCGCGTCGCGCGGACCCATCGCCCGGAATGACAATGATAAGAACAAATGGGAAGCGCACATGTCCGATCTCTCCGCCGTCAAAGCCCTGGTCTTCGACGTGTTCGGCACCGTGGTCGACTGGCGCACCAGCCTGATCAGCGACTTCATGTGGTGGGGCAAACAGCGCGGCATCGCCACCGACTGGACCGCGCTGGTCGACGGCTGGCGCGGCATGTACGTCGCGTCCATGGATGACGTGCGCAAGCACCCGGAACGCGGCTACGTCATGCTCGACGATCTGCACCGCCGCTCGCTGGAGAAGCTGGTCGAGAAACTCGAAATCAAGGGCCTCACCGAGGCCGATCTCGATTATCTCACCAAGGGCTGGCACCGCCTGCATCCCTGGCCCGACAGCGTCGCCGGCCTCAAGCGGCTGAAATCCAAATTCGTGATCGCGCCGCTCTCGAACGGCAACGTGGCGCTGCTCACCAACATGGCGAAGTTTGCAGTGCTCCCGTGGGACCTCATCATGTCGGCCGAGCTATTCGAGCACTACAAGCCTGATCCCGAGACCTATCTCGGCGCCGCCCGTCTGCTGTGCCTCAAGCCGGAAGAGGTGATGATGGTCGCCGCCCACAACGGCGATCTCGCTGCCGCGCAGAAGTACGGGCTGAAGACTGCCTTCGTGGCGCGACCGACCGAATACGGTCCCTTGCAGAAGGTCGATTTCGAGGCGACCGGCAATTGGGACATCGTTGCAAAGGACTTTGGCGGGATCGCCGATAAATTGGGCTGCTAGGCCGCGTTTTTCAGATGCGATCGGCTTCGGTGGCTTTTCGGGGACGCCTTGGCGCAGGCAACATGGGATGCGAAGAGCATGGGCAAGCGGATCCCCGAACCATATCGACATCTCCGAACCTTCGCGTTCGGCGACAGCCCCGCGCTGGCGGATGAACTGGTCGAGCTCGTCATCAAGGGCATCAAGACCGCGACGTGCAGCACGGAAGACGAGCCGAACACCTCCACGCCAGGTGAGCGCTGGGTCGTGCTCGACGGCCGAGGAGAGCCGCGTTGCGTCATCGAATCCGTCGACGTGACGTATCGGCGCTTCAACGAGGTCGACGCAGCGTTTGCGCATGAGGAGGGAGAAGGCGACCGGAGCTTGGCCTATTGGCGCCGCGCCCATCAGTCCTATTTCGGCAGGCTCGGACGATATAGCGATGACATGATGCTGATGTGCGAGCGTTTTCGTCTGGTCGAGGTCTTCGGCGACAGTCCACCCGAGGGCTCGTTCGAACTGACGGAGCCCGGGGGATAGCACCTCACGCGATACGCAGCGTAAGATCGCCGCCCTCGGTCTCGGCAAAGCCCGCCTGTAGAACCTCTTCGCGCTTGTGACGCAGATGCGCACGCAGGATGTGGGCGAGGCCGACGCCGTCGCGGCGCTGAAGCGCGTTGAGGATCGCCTCATGCTCCTTCACCGCGAATGCCCAGCGCTGCGGCGTCATTGGCGTGACATAGCGCGCCCGCCGGATGCGCGCGGTCACCGAGGTGTAAAGCCCCGCGAGCACGGGATTTCCGGCTGCGGTGACGATGGCTTCGTGAATGGCGCGGTTGCCGCGATAGTACTGGATCAGGTCGCCGTCGCGATAATGCTGCACCATGGCCGCGTGGGCCATGGCGATCGCGTCGATCTCGGCGTCCGTGATGCGCTCGCAGGCGAGCTCGCCGGCGAGGGCCTCCAGGCCCTGGCAGACCTCGAACAGGTCGCGCATGTCCTTGTCGGTCAGTTTTGCTGCGCGCGAGCCGCGATGCGGCAGCAGCTGCACGAGCCCTTCCGCCGCCAGCACCTTGAGCGCCTCGCGCAGCGGCGTGCGCGAAATCTCGAGCCGCTCGCACAGCTCGCGCTCCGGAATCCTCGCACCCGGGGGGATTTCGCCGTCGAGCAGGATGGCGCGGATGCGGCCGACGACTTCCTCGTGAAGCATGGGTCCGAGCTCAATTTGAATGCAAAAGTGAACTTATACGCATCTATTTGTAAGTTATAGCTTGAAAATTCCAAATTTTGCATTCAAAAATGCAAAAGACAGAAAGGTGTGAGGAAATGGACCTGCAACTGGCGGCAGAAGACCTCGTCTTCGAGCGCGACGACGGCATCGGGCGGATCACCTTCAACCGACCGCAGGCCCGCAATGCCTTCACCTTCGCCATGTACGAACGGCTTGCCGCGATCTGCGAGGAGGCCAACGGCGACCATGCGATCAAGGTGCTGGTGCTGCGCGGGGCCGGCGACAAGGCCTTCGCCTCGGGCACGGACATCAACCAGTTCCGCGAATTCAGGACGCCGCAGGACGCGATCGACTACGAGAACCGCATCGATCGCGTGCTGACCACGCTGGAGCAGTGCCGGGTGCCGACGATCGCGGCGATCAACGGGTTCTGTACCGGAGGCGGGGCGGGCATTGCTGCGGCCTGCGACCTCCGCATCGGCACGAAAGCTGCGAGAATCGGATTCCCCATCGCCAGGACGCTCGGCAACTGCCTGTCGATGTCCAATGTCAGCCGTCTCACCGCGCTCATCGGCGCCGCGCGCGTCAAGGATCTCATCTTCACCGCGCGCCTTGTCGATGCCGCGGAAGCTGCGAGCATCGGGCTGCTGGGCGAGGTCGTCGACGATCTTGCGGCCCTCGACCAGCGTGCCGAGGAGGTGGCCCGCCTCCTCGCGAGCCATGCGCCGCTGACGCTGAATGCGACCAAGCAGGCGGTCGCCCGCCTGCAAAGGCGGCTGACCCGGGACGAGGGCGAGGACCTCATCCTGATGTGCTACACGAGCCAGGACTTTCGCGAAGGGCTCGATGCTTTCCTCAACAAGCGCGCGCCGCAATGGCGCGGCCAATAGGACGAGCCGATGCAAAGCGACCGATCTCAATCCACCTCCCGCCGTTCGGGACCGCTGGCCGGCCTCAAGGTCATCGATCTCACCCATGTCATGGCCGGGCCGACCTGCACCTTGATGCTCGCCGACATGGGCGCCGACGTCATCAAGATCGAGAAGTGGCCCAACGGTGACGACACCCGCCATTCGGTGCCGCCGAAGATCGGCGAGGAGGCGGCGTCCTTCCTGATGATGAACCGCAACAAGCGAGGCATCGTGCTGGATCTGAAGACCGACGGTGGCAAGCAGGTGCTGCGACGGCTGATCGCGGATGCCGACGTGCTGGTCGAGAACTTTGCGCCGGGCGCGATGGAGCGCCTCGGCTTCGGCTACGAGGCGCTGCACACGGAATTCCCGGCACTGATCTACTGCTCGCTGTCGGGTTTCGGCCGCACCGGTCCCTACAAGCACCGCAGGGGATTTGACCTCGTCGCGCAGGCGATGAGCGGCATCATGAGCTTTACCGGCGAACGCCCGGACGGTCCGCCCGTCAAATGCGGTCCGCCGCTGTCCGACATCACGGCCGGCCTGCTCGCGAGCATGGGCATCCTTGCGGCCTACGCGCATCGTCTCAAGACCGGCAAAGGGCAGTGGGTCGAGACCTCGCTCTATGAAGCCGCCCTGGTGCAGACCTATTGGCAGTCGACCATTGCGCTTGCGGCCGGCACGGCGCCTCGCGCCATGGGCTCGGCGCATCCGCTCAATGCGCCGTATCAGGCGTTCGAAGCCTCGGACGGCTGGCTCGTGGTCGGCGGCGCCAACAAGAAGCATTGGCTGCTGATGCTGGAAGCGCTCGGCGCGAGCGAGCTTGCCGCCGATCCGCGCTTCGTCACGGGCGCCGATCGCATGGCCAATCTGAAAGAGCTCGAAGCCGTCCTGAGCGAACGCTTCCGCACCAAGTCGCGGGCGCATTGGCTGGCGGCGCTGGACGAGAGGGGCGTGCCGTGCGGCCCCGTGCACGACATGCTGGAGGCCTTAAACGATCCGCAGACGCTGGCGCGCGAGATGGTCGTCGAGGTCGAGCACTCCACGCTCGGTCCCGTCAAGACGATCGGGCTTCCGATCAAGTTTTCGGAGACGCCAGGCAAAGTGCTGTCAGGCGCGCCGGTCTATGGTGAGCACACGAGCGAGGTGCTGGCCGAGCACGGGTTCGACCAGTCACGAATCGAAGCGCTCGAAAAAGAAGGCGCGATCGTGCTCGCATCGGGACAACGCGAGGAACGCGTCGCCTGAACAGGGGGCGATACGACAACAACAAAAGACAAGATCAGCTGGAGGAAATCATGGGTCGGACGTCAACATTTCTGCTCTCTGCGGCCGTAGCCGTGATGGTCGGCACGATGCCGGCGAGTGCCGCCTGGCAACCACAAAAGCCGATCGAGTTCGTCGCCACCGCCGGGCCTGGCGGCGGCACCGACAATCTCGCGCGCGCGGTGCAGAACATCATCACCAAGCACAAGCTGACGGAGCAGCCGATCGTCGTCGTCAACAAGGGCGGCGGCAGCGGCGCCGAAGGCTATGTTTACGGCAAGGCCTCCGCGGGCGACCCCTACAAGGTGATCTTCGGCACCTCGAATGCCTGGCAGCAACCGCTCGTCTCCAAGGTCGCCTTCAACTACACCGATCTCACCCCGATCGCGGCGATGGCGCAGGACGAGTTCTTGCTGTGGGTCAAGCAGGACGCGCCGTACAAGACGGCGGGCGACTATCTCAAGGCGGCCGCATCGGGCGAATTCAAGATGGGCGGCGCGCAGTCGAAGGACACCGACGAGGTGCTGACGCGCATGATCGAGAAGGCTGGCAAGGTCAAGCTGACCTATATCCCTTTCAAGAGCGGCGCCGAGACTGCCGTGCAGCTCGCCGGCGGACATCTCGACTCCCACGTCAACAATCCCAGCGAAAGCCTCGGGCAATGGCGGGGCGGCACGCAGCGGCCGCTCTGCGTGTTCAGCCCGAAGCGGCTGCCGCAGGGGCCGAAGGTCACCGCGACCGAAGGCTGGAGCGATGTTCCGACCTGCGTCGAGCAGGGCCTCGACATCAAGCAATATGAGCAGCCGCGCACCGTGTGGCTGCCCGGCAAGGTCACGCCGGAGCAGGCCGCGTTCTATGTCGACCTCATGAGGAAGGTGCAGGCAACGCCGGAGTGGAAGGACTACATCGAGAAGACCTCCCAGGTCGACACGTTCCTGACTGGTGCCGAGTTCGACAAATTCATCAAGGAGGACCTCGATCACGTCAAGCAGGTCGCGAGCGAGCAGGGCTGGCTGGTCAAGTAAGGCATTACGCCATGATCTCCCGTCGTGCGCTTGAACTTGCAACCGCCGTCCTCGCCGGCAGCTTCGGTGTCGCCGTCGTCGTCTCCAGCCTCGACAACGGCATCGGCTGGTCGAGCGCAGGCGTCGATGCCGGCACGTTCCCGTTCCTGACCGGCATCGTCATCGTGCTCGGGAGCCTCTACAATCTGGTGCGCGGCGTGCTGTCGGCCGCGACAGTGGCAAACGTCCCCATCGCCATCACGTCCATCGAGCTGCGCCGGCTTGCCGGCCTGTTCGTACCGGCTGCGATCTTCGTCGCTGCGATCCCGCTTGCCGGGATGTACGTCGCCTCGGCCCTGTATGTCTTTTCGGTGCTGGCGATCCCCAGGCACCAATCCATGCCGCGCGCGCTCGCCATGGCGGCGGCCACGGCGCTCGCGCTCTACGTCGTGTTCGAGCGCTTATTCCAAGTCAGCCTGCCGCACGGCGCGCTCGCCGCCGCGCTTGGTTTCTGAGGGGGCAGCGAGATGGACAATCTCCAGGAACTCCTGCACGGCTTCACCATTGCGGTCACGGTGCCGCATCTGGCCCTGATGGCGGTTGGCGTGCTGCTCGGCATTCTCGTCGGCGTGCTGCCGGGACTGGGCGCGCCGAACGGGGTGTCGCTGCTATTGCCGCTGACCTTCGGCATGCAGCCGGTCTCAGCGATCATCCTGCTCTCGAGCATGTATTGGGGCGCGCTGTTCGGCGGCTCGGTGACCTCGATCCTGTTCAACATTCCCGGCGAGCCATCGTCGGTCGCGACCACCTTCGACGGCTATCCGATGGCACGCGACGGCCGGCCGACCACGGCGCTCGCGACCGCCTTCGGCTCCGCGGCTTTCGGCGCGCTGATCGGCGTCATCCTGATCACCTTCCTCGCATCCTGGGTGGCGCAGGTTGCGCTCGCGTTCGGGCCGGCCGAGTATTTTGCGGTCTATTTCCTCGCCTTTGCCAGCTTCGTCGGCATGGGCGGTGCGGCACCGGTCAAGACCGTCGTGGCGCTGGCGATCGGCTTTGCGATCGCCGCCATCGGCATCGACACGGTCTCCGGCAGCGTGCGTCTCACCATGGGCGTAGATGAGCTGGTCAAGGGCGTCAGCTTCGTCGTCGCGGTGATGGGCCTGTTCGGCATCGGCGAGCTCCTGGTCGCGGTCGAGGAGGAGTTTCACGCCCGCGCCGTGTCCTCGAAGATCGATTGGCGTGAGGTGTTTCGCGCCGTCGGGCGCCTGCCGCGGCATGGCGTTGCCCTGCTGCGCAGCGCCGCGATCGGCTGCTGGATGGGGATCACGCCGGGCGGCCCGACCGCGGCTTCCTTCATGAGCTACGGCATCGCCCGCCGCTTCTCCCGCCGTGGCCGGCATTTCGGCACCGGAGAGGTCGAAGGCATCATCTCGCCGGAGACCGCCGATCATGCCGCCGGGACCAGTGCGCTGTTGCCGATGCTCTCGCTCGGCATTCCAGGCTCGGCCACTGCGGCCGTGATGATGGGCGGGTTGATGATCTGGGGTCTCAATCCCGGGCCGATGCTGTTCGTCGATAGCAAGGACTTCGTCTGGGGCCTGATCGCCTCGATGTATGTCGGCAACATCGTCGCGGTCGCGCTGGTGCTGATGACCGTGCCCGTGTTCGCCGGCTTGATGCGGATTCCCTTCGTCGTGATCGCGCCCCTGATCGTGATCATCTGCGTCGTCGGCGCCTATTCGGTGTCGAACTCCTATCTCGACGTGGTCATGATGCTGGGGTTCGGCATCGTCGGCTATCTCTTCAAGAAGCTGTTCTATCCGCTGGCGCCGCTCGTGCTCGCGATCGTGATCGGCGACAAGGCCGAGGACGCGTTCCGGCAATCGATGCTGATCTCAAAGGGATCGCTTAGCATCTTCTTTGCGAACAAGTTGGTGACGTGCCTGATCGTGGGCGGCATCGCGCTGCTGCTGCTGCCGCTGGTCTTGCAGCTCACACGTCTCTGGCGCAGGCCAGCGTCGCCCGCAATCGACACGCCAGCCCAGGAAAAGGTGATCATATGACCGCAAAGCCGCTCATTGCATTGGCAATGGGAGATCCCGCCGGCATCAGCCCCGAGCTGACGGCGAAGCTAGTGGCGCAGGACGACATCCGCGCGAGCTGTCGGCTCGTCGTCATCGGCGACCGCCGCATCTTCGACGAAGGCGCGCGCATTGCCGGCCTCGAGCCGGAGCTGACGATGGTGGAGCAGGGTGTCGACCTTCGCGCGGCGCAGGAAGATGCACTGTTCGTCGATCTCCGCCACCTCGATCTCAGCGAGGTCGAGCCGAGGACCGCGACCCTTGCCGGCGGCAAATTCGCGCTGACGAACTATCGGCACGCGCTCGAACTCGGCCGCGACGGCCACGTCGACGCGGTCTGTTTCACCCCCTTCAACAAGCAGGCGATGCGTTTTGCCCGTGCCGAGTACGATGACGAGATCGCGTTCTCGGCCGAGGTCGTCGGCCTCAAGACGCCGGCAAGCGAATTCAACGTGCTGGACCGGCTCTGGAATGCACGGGTCACTTCGCACATCCCGCTCAAGGACGTGGCTGCAAAGCTGTCGAGCGAGCGCATTCATCGCGCGCTCAGGCTGACCGATTCCTGCATGCGCAAGGCCGGCTTCGCGCGGCCGCGCATCGCCGTCGCAGGCCTCAATCCGCACGCCGGCGACGGCGGCAATTTCGGCCGCGAGGAGATCGAGGTGATTGCGCCGGTGGTCGCGGACGGCCAGCGCGAGGGCATTGCCGCGGAGGGACCGTTCCCGGCCGACACCGTGTTCCTGCGCGCCAGGGCCGGCGCGTTCGATGCCGTGCTGACCATGTATCATGACCAGGGCCAGATCGCCATGAAGCTGATGGGCTTCGATCGCGGCGTGACGTTGCTTGGCGGCTTCCCGTTCCCGATCTGCACGCCCGCGCACGGCACTGCCTACGACATCGCAGGGGAAGGCGTCGCATCGATTGGCGCTAGCCGCGCTGCTCTGCTGCTCGCAACGGAGATGGCGGCGACTCGTTCTGGCTGATTTTGCACGCACCCGGGGAGCGAGCGCCGACTACCGCGCGCGCCCTGCGCGCAGACTTAGACTTTAGGGAAAAACTGGAAACTTCCGCCGTCGCGACGAGTTGGCGACCCATGAACATCTCCCACGTCGGAGCTGGAACATGGTCGATGACGGCCCACTACGAACTGCGGTGGACACCGCATGGTGCGTGTACCGCGCCCGGCATCGCGATGTCGATGCTGCGGATGGCCGTCGCTGCCTGCTCGAGCGTCATCTGCAAGGGAGGCGGGAAGCGCGAGAGAGTAACGGCGACGCCCAGGAACTCGCAGCATTCGGGCTTGCCTATCTCGAGCGGCTTTCCGACGACGAATGTTGAGGTTCATTGAGGGCCTCGCCTGTCGCGTGGCGAGCGCAAGCGCGAGGCCGGATTGGACGCTGCTGGCGATTTCGAACCTTCTATCCGCAGCTATCGTGTTCATTCTTCGTTCAGCGGTGTAGCAGGCTCTCATGCGCATCGCCCAGCTCGCTCCCCTGGCCGAAAGCGTCCCTCCGAAGCTCTACGGCGGCACCGAGCGGGTGGTGGCCTGGCTTGTGGATGGGCTCGTCGAGCGCGGCCACGACGTCACCCTCTTCGCCAGCGGTGACTCCCGAACGACGGGCAAGCTCCACCCGGTGTGGCCGCGCGCGCTGCGTCTCGGCCGGAAGGGCACCGATCCGAGTGCAGCCTGCGCGATGCTGCTGGAGGCAATCGCGAAACGAGCCAGAGACTTCGATGTGATCCACGCCCATGTCGACTGGCTGCATCTGCCATTGCTCAGCCGCCTTGGCGTGCCGTTCCTGACAACCCTGCATGGCCGGCTCGATCTGCCTGGGCTGCCTGACGTGGTTCGGCAATTCCCCGATGCGAGGTTCGTCTCGATTTCCGATCACCAGCGCCTGCCGCTTCCGGAGGCGAAATGGATCGGAACGATCCAGCACGGATTGCCCTCGGAGCTGTTGCACGCCTCCTACGGGGGCGGGTCCTATCTGGCGTTTCTTGGCCGTCTCACGGCGGACAAGGGTCCGGAGGACGCCATCCGTATCGCGCACGCCGCCCGGATGCCTCTCCGCATCGCCGCGAAGATTCCGCGCGCCGAGACTGCCTACTTCAGGAAACACCTCGCGCCTCGGATCGACGGCGAGAAGATCCAGCTCGTCGGCGAAGTCGACGACGTGAAGAAGCAATCATTGCTTCGGGGAGCAGCCGCTCTGGTATTTCCAATCGCTTGGCCGGAGCCCTTCGGATTGGTCATGATCGAGGCGATGGCGTGCGGAACACCGGTGATCGCCTATCGCTCCGGCTCGGTTCCTGAGGTCATCGAACACGGCTTGACCGGTTTCATCGTCGAGAGCGAGGAGGAAGCCGTCAAGGCGGTCGGCGAATTGGGCAAGCTGGATCGAAAGAGGGTGCGCGCCCGGTTCGAGGAGCGCTTCACTGCACGCCGAATGGCGCAACAATACGAAGAACGATACCGGGAGCTGATTGCCCCGGCAGCACGACGACTCGACACGCAGCCGTTGGAACCATGAAAGGAGATGGCAATGTCGCTGACGAAAGCGGGGCAGATTTGCATCTTTCTTGTCTTCGCCTTGGCGGCATTGCCAGCGTTTGGCGCCGAGATGACCGTGGACGCCATCAATTCCGCCGAACCGTCAAAGACGACTCTCTCGAACGACAAGCCCACCCCGGCGGGGGTGCGGCTGCAGGTTCTCTTGGATAGGGCGCATTTCTCGCCCGGCGAGATCGACGGCAGGTTCGGCGAGAATGCCAGAAAGGCGCTCCGGGCCTATACGGAAGCGCAGCAATTGCCGAGTTCGGACGCTCTGACGGATGAGGTCTGGAAGGCGCTGCGGGCGGACGATCGACCGGCGACGATGACCTACACCATCGCCGAGCAGGATGTCGCGGGCCCGTTCCTGCGCAAGCTGCCATCGAGGATGGAGGAGATGAAGGGCATCCCGAAGCTCAGCTTCACCAGTCCGCGCGAAGCGCTGGCCGAGAAATTTCACATGAGCGAGCAGCTCCTGGCGGCGCTGAACCCCGGCCGGCATTTTGACCGCGCCGGCGACACCATCGTCGTGGTGGACAGCACCAGTGGCGGAAGCGCTGCGCCCACCACCAAGGCCGACAGGATCGAGATCGACAAGCGGCGCCAGACGGTGAAGCTGTTCGACAAATCGAACGTGCTGATCGGGTTCTATCCCGCGACCGTTGGCAGCGAGGAGAAGCCGTCGCCCTCGGGTACGTTCAAGGTCACGGAGATCAGCCGAAATCCGACCTACCGCTACAATCCCGCCTACCACTTCAAGGATGTTCGTTCCCACAGGCCCTTCAAAATCAATCCCGGCCCGAACAATCCGGTTGGAACGGTCTGGATCAACCTCTCCGCCGAAGGCTATGGCATTCACGGAACGCCATCGCCGGGAAAGATTTCGAAGGTTCAGTCGCACGGCTGCGTGCGTCTCACCAACTGGGATGCAGAGCGTGTCGCAGCCAGCGTCTCGAAGGGTACGCAGGTCGCGTTCGTGGATGGTTCGGGCTGACGCGGGACTTCGCGATGGCTATCGCCGGCCGCATCCCGCTGCAGAGAAAATCACGTCCGGATTGACTCCGCCATGGATTGCTATCAATCCAAATCTGCTGACCCGATAAGGGTACTCCCGGAGCCCACCTCTCATGTTACTCGACGGCGACTTTTGCTTCAGGGCAGCTCGACGCGACGACGCTGCAACGGTTTTCAACATCACTCTGGCATCGATCCGCGGCCTTGCAGCGGCCTCCTATTCGCGGGCGCAACTGGAGAACTGGATGGGTGAGCGCACGCCGGCGTTCTATGAGGAGCTCATCGCCAGGGGACGAATGACCATATGCTTGCGAAACGGCGTTGCGGTCGGATTTGTCGACGCCGAACCCGGCGAGGTAACCAGGCTGTTTGTCTTGCCCGAAACCGCGGGGTCTGGAATCGGCCGGCGTCTGCTCGAAATCGGTATCGCCCAGGCGCGGTTGGGCCACAACGGACCGATAAGACTCGAAGCGACGATCAATGCCGAAGGCTTCTACCGAAAGTGCGGTTTCCGAAGCACAGGAAGAGGCTATTTCTCCCACGGTCTTGGTGGCGAGCCTATCGAGATCGTGCACATGGAGTTATGAACTCGACATTTCCAACCCGCTTCGGAGCCGCGGCGTCACGCTAATTTCAATCTCGAGAAGGTGTCCAAGGCGGATCTGCCGTTTGTCGCGCCGATCGAGCGGACCAGAGGATACGAAACTTTGGTGGACCGATGGGATGGGGCACTGCATCTGTCGGCAATCGATGACGATCACTGCGAGCGCCTTCTCTGGCGGCATTTGTCGCGGCGAGTTGATCATTGTCTATGCTGACACGCCGCTGCGCCGTCAGGATGACATGGTCATTGCGCGCAGCAACGCGACATGGTCAATCCCTGCTACTTTGCGATCGGCGTCGTCAGCTCCTTGTCGGCTGTATCCACCACGAACACGGCAAGCAGCTTCGCAGGCTCGGTGTCGCTGGCATTGGCGCTGACGGCATGGCGGTCGCCGGGCTTTTCAAAGAAGTTCTCTCCCTTGTGAAAGACTTTTGCGGGGCCGTCATTGACCTGACTGCGGATCGCGCCTTCCAGGACCGTGGCATAGATGAAGGCGGAGGGCGCGTGGATGTGGGCCGGCGAGGAGCCTCCGGGACCATACTCGACCAGAACACCCTTCATGCTCTTGCCGGGGACGTTCGGCAGCGCCTGGTCGAACACGACCGACACCTTCGCCGATGGAGCGGCGGGCTCGGCCGCATGGGCGGTCAGGACGGTTGCGGCATGAACCGCCGTTGCGATCAACAATCTCCACATGGGATTTCCCTCTGCTGCAGCTGGAGTAATGGCAGGACCGACGGAGCCTCAGAGGCTTACGAGCCATGTTGCGAGCGACGTCGTCCCGAGCCGCGCCTCACCGAGCGGGTTCAGCGATGTGTCGTCGATGGGGGCGCCGTAATACAGCGCCGTCGGATCTCCGATCACGGGACGTGTGTCGCCGGACGCCTTCAGGCGACGTGCGATGAATTCATTGAAGGGGGCCTTCTCAGGGCCAGCGATATCGATCGTGCCGTTGAGCGGCCGGCCGGTCGCGACCTCCGCGAGGCGATCGACGACGTCATCGGCCGCGATCGGCTGAAACTGAGCTGTGGGAACGACGATCTTTCCGTCGATCACACCGGCGTCGGCGATGGCCCCGAGGAATTCGAAGAACTGGGTGGCGCGCACGATCGAGTAGGGGACCGAGGCGGACTTAATGATGGTTTCCTGCGCCAGCTTGGCACGGAAGTAGGCGTTGTCGGGTGAGCGGTCGGTTCCGACGATCGAGAGCGCCACGTGATGTTTCACGTTCGCTGCAGCCTCTGCCGCGACGAGATTCTTGCTCGAACGCTGAAAGAAATCGAGCACGGCGGCCGGCTCCCAGGACGGCGCGTTGGCGACGTCGACGACGACATCAGCACCGGCCAGGGCGGCCGCGAGACCTTCGCCGGTCACGGCGTTCACGCCGGATTTCGGCGAGGCTGCCACCGGGTCGTGGCCTTGCCGTTTGAGCTTCGCCACGAGCCTGGATCCGATCAATCCGGTTCCGCCGATCACGACGATTTTCATGGCATGTCTCCTCGTTATTTCGGAGCGCGAGATGATGCAGGCCAAGAGGAACTCACGCTTCTCGCGTCGATCAACGTAATGCGAAGCGACTCTATCCGACCCTTGGCGCAGGCGCTTGCCTGTAACGGACGTGCCTTGCCGGAAAATGCTTTAGAAGCTGGGCTGTGACGTCACGAAATCGGATCGCAAGGGCATCATTCCCTCGGGCCGTGAGCGCAACCTGCGATGATGATAGATTGCCAGTGTTTTGCCCGACGTGTCAAAGCGTCTTGGTGGAGGCGAGGCGGCAAAAAAACACCAATGAAAACAAACCTCAAGCTACTGTGCATGGGGTTGTTTTCGCGAGTTTTGATCGGGCAGGCGAGATGGCGGCCTCTCGCCTCACGCCGCGCAGATGATCACGCCGAACCAGCCGAGCCCGCGATAGGTCTCGTATCCCGGGGTCGCATGGAACGCGACCAGCGTACCCGTGCGTTCGTGATAGAAGCCGGAGCGCTGGCCGTTCAGCGAGATCGAGATGCGCTCGGTGAGGATGCCCTGGCCGTCGGAGGCCGCGATCACGCGCAAATTCGAATCGACCAGCAGCACACGCGCCTTGTCGCTATCGCCGACGCGGACGCCCTGGACGATGGCGCGGGCCTGTGGCTCCCAGTCGAAATGGATGGCGAGCACGCCGATCGGCGCGCCGCCGGCCTGGCCGCCGGCGCGGACGCTGGCGCAATAGGTCGCGACCTGCGCATTGCCGAGCAGAGGCTGGTTCTCGACGTCGCCGGCGACATAGTCGTCACCGGAGTGCAAGGATCGCGCCTCGCGAAACCATTTGGTGTGAGCGACATTCTGGCCGACGACGCGGAAGCGGTCGGCGCGGCCGTTGGCGATGACGTTGCCATCGAGGTCGCAGAGCCAGAGATCGAGATAGACGGTGTACGCGCCGAGGATCACGCCGAGGCGCTGCGAGGCATGGGAGACGGCCGCCGCGCCAGGCGAGGCCGCGCAATCGACCACGGCGGAGTCGGTCGCCCACCAGCGCACGTCGCAGGTGCGTTCATAGAGATTGCGGTCGATCAGCTCGATCGCATTGAGCGACAGGTCGACCATCCGCTCGCCGCGGGAGCGCTGGCTCATGCGCTCGATCGAGGCGACGAGATCGCCCGTGCGTTTCGTCAATTGGGTTTCGAGCTCGCGGGCGATGGTCTCGACCTGCTGGCCGACGCCGCGCACCTCCTGCGCCACCACCGCAAAGCCGGCGCCTTGCGCGCCGGCGCGCGAGCTCTCGATCAGCGCGTTCAGCGCCAGCATCTTCATCTGGTTGGTGATCTGCTGGATCGACTTGGTCTTGGCGACCGCGATCTGGTTGACCTCCGCGGTGAGGCGGTTGATCAGCGCGGAGATGTCGGAATCATCGTTCGTAGGTTCGGTGGCAATCGGCTTGGCTTTCAGACCCGGCGCAGCAGACATCGGGGACTTCCCTAGGCAATGTGGTCTGATCTGCAATGAACCCGGAACAACAACTTACAGATCGAATACGATTCTTTTTCGAGGATTCCGCCTAACGCCCGCTTAATTTGCCGTTCCGCGGAATGCCTAAATGGTAGTCACTCCGGCCGGTCGGGCGGGTCATCCACCGCTTTGTGTAGCCGGGCCGTTGCAAATCCTGGCCGATTGCCGGCCAATCCTTGAAGCCAGGGACCGTGCGTTCGCGTGATCGCCTGGACCTTCGAGTTCCCATCAACCTGCCTCCTGTCATGACGCCACCCGCCACCGCCTTGCCCATCGAAGTGCCCCAGGCTTTCCTGGGCGTGGCGCGCTCGCTCACAGACAAGCTCTGGCGTGACCGGCTGGACGGGCGCGGAGCGGCCCAGGCGCTCGCCATCGTGCAGCGGCACCGGCTGCCGGAGCTGCTGGCGCGGGTGCTGGCCGGCCGCGGCATCGATATCGAGGCCGTGCCCGATTTTCTCGATCCGACCATCCGAAAGCTGCTGCCGGACCCGTTCACGGTGACGGAGATGGAGGCCGCCGCGAAGCGGATCGCCGATGCGGCGGCGAAAGGCGAGAAGGTCGCGATCTTCGGTGATTACGACGTTGACGGCGCGACCTCGGCGGCGCTGCTCGCCTGGCACCTGCGTCATTGCGGACTTGATCCGCTGATCCACATTCCCGATCGGATATTCGAAGGCTACGGCCCGAACACGGAGGCGGTGCAGTCGCTCGCCGCGAAGGGCGCGACGCTGCTCGTCACCGTCGATTGCGGCACCACCAGCATCGAGCCGCTGGCCGAGGCCAAGCGGCTCGGCATGTCCGTGGTGGTGATCGACCACCACCAATGCGGCCTTGATCTCCCCGAGGTCGACGCGCTGGTCAATCCGAACCGCCCCGATGACCTCTCCGGCCTCGGTCACCTCGCCGCCGTCGGCCTCGTGCTGGTGACCCTGGTCGCGGTCAATCGCGAGCTGCGTCAGCGCGGCTTCTGGAGCAGCGAGATGCCCGAGCCCGATCTGCTCGGCATGTTGCATCATGTTGCGCTCGGCACGGTCGCCGACGTGGCGCCGCTGATCGGCCTCAACCGCGCCTTCGTAGCCAAGGGGCTGATCGCGATGCGACGGCGCGACCATATCGGCCATACCGCGCTGATGGACGTAGCGCGCCTGAACGGCCCGCCCGAGGCCTGGCATCTCGGCTTCATGCTGGGGCCGCGCGTCAATGCGGGCGGCCGCATCGGCCGCGCCGATCTCGGCGTGCGGCTGCTGCTCGAAGCCGACAGTGTCGAGGCGGCGCGGATCGCGGCCGAGCTCGACCGGCTCAACAATGAGCGCCGGGTGATCGAGCAGGCGGCGGAAGCGCAGGCCGAGGCCGAGGCACTGGCCTCGATTGGTCTCGAAGACAAGCTCGGCGTCATCGTCACGGCGTCTGAAGGCTGGCATCCCGGCGTCGTCGGTCTCGTCGCCTCGCGTCTCAAGGAGAAATTCTCGCGGCCCGCCTTCGCCATCGCGCTGGAGCCCGGCGGCATCGGCACCGGCTCGGGCCGCTCGATCGCCGGCGTCGATCTCGGCAAGGCGGTGCGGCAGGCGGTTGCCGACGGCATTCTGCTCAAGGGCGGCGGCCACGCGATGGCCGCGGGCGTGACGTTGCGGAAGGAGAAGCTCGCCGAGTTCCGCGCCTATCTCGAGACTGCGCTGGCGCAGGACGTCGCCGAGGCGCGCCATGTCAACGAGCTCTACATCGACGGCGCGGTCTCCGCGCGTGCGGTGACGCCGGAGCTGGCGACGACGCTCAACCGCGCCGGTCCCTTCGGCAGCGGCAATCCGGAGCCGGTGCTGGCGCTGCCGGCGCATCAACTCGTGTTTGCCGACGAGGTCGGGCAAGCGCATCTGCGCCTGCGTTTCAAGGCGGGCGACGGCGCTATCGTCAACGGCATCGCATTCCGTTCGGTCGGCCAGAAGCTCGGCAATGCGCTGCTCGCCAATCGCGGCCAGCAGATGCATGTCGCGGGCTCGCTCTCGGTCGATCGCTACCAGGGCGCCGAGCGCGTGCAATTTCGCGTCGTCGACGTCGCGCTACCGGATCAGGGGCCATCCGTGATTAGATGACAACGGCCTCGAACAACAAAAAAGGGAGTGAACATGGCAGGGCAGGTTGAGGGCAAGGTTGCGCTGGTGACAGGCGGCGCGTCCGGCATCGGCGAGGCGATCGTCGAGCTGTTCGCACGCGAGGGCGCAACGGTCGTCATCACCGACATTGACGAGCTGCGAGGCCCCGAGCTCGCGACGCGCATCACCAAGGCAGGCGGCAAGGCGATCTTCCTGGAGCAGGATGTCACCAGCGAAGAGCGCTGGATCGAGATCGTCGCCGAAGTCGGCAAACGCTATGGCCGGCTTGACGTGCTCGTCTCCAATGCGGGCATCGGCATCTCCGTGCCATCGATCGTCGACATGACGCTCGCTGACTGGCGCAAGCAGAATGCGATCAATCTCGACGGCGTGTTTCTCTCCGTGAAGCATTGTCTGCCGCTGATGCGCAAAACCGGCGGCGGCTCGATCGTCATGATGTCCTCGCTGGCGGGCCTGCGCGGCGCGCCGGGGTTATCGGCCTATTCGGCGACCAAGGGCGGCGTGCGGCTGTTCGCCAAGTCGATCGCGATGGAATGCGCGGCTGCTGGCGACGGCATCCGCGTCAACTCTGTTCACCCCGGCATCATCGACACGCCGATCTGGGGTAAGATGCCGACGGGGGCGACCGGCGCCGGTCAGAACGCTCCGATCGATCCGGAGGAGCGCGCGCGGCTCGTCACACCGCTCGGCCGTGCCGGCCAGGCCACGGAGATCGCCTCCGGCGTGCTGTATCTCGCCTCCGATGCTTCGCGCTATGTCACCGGCAGCGAGCTCGTCATCGATGGCGGCATGAACGCGGGCGGGGTGCCGCGGCGGGCCTGAGGCGCGCAGGGCAGGGTAGCGGTCGCAGGGGCTGACGCGCAGGCGCCGTCCCTGTACAACTCGGAGCCGCTCCCGACCGACAGAGGTATCCTTCGCCATGGCGCACAGCCTTCACGCTTCCTCACCCGCGCCATTCCGGTCCAACCGGCCGGACCTCGCCACCGACGCGATCCGCACCGCGCGTGAGGATCTCGCCGCCTGCTTCCGCATGGCCGCGCGCAACGGCTTTGAAGAGGGAATCTGCAATCACTTCTCGGCCGTGGTGCCTGGCCATGACGATCTTTTCCTCGTCAATCCCTATGGCTACGCCTTCCGCGAGCTGACGGCGTCAAAGCTCTTGATCTGCGACTTCCACGGCAACGTGCTCGATGGCGAGGGCGTACCCGAGGCGACCGCCTTCTACATCCACGCCGAGATGCACAAGCGCTTGCCGCGCGCCAAGGTCGCCTTCCACACCCACATGCCCTACGCAACGGCGCTGTCGATGACTGAGGGCGATCCACTGATCTGGGCCGGACAGACCGCACTGAAATTCTATGGCCGCACCGCGGTCGACCGGGACTATAATGGCCTCGCGCTCGACAATCGCGAAGGCGCGCGTATCGCCTCGGCGGTCGGCGATGCCGACATCGTCTTCATGAAGCATCACGGCGTGATGGTGCTGGCGCCGACCATCGCGGAAGCCTGGGACGATCTCTATTATCTTGAGCGCGCCGCCGAGGTGCAGGTTCTGGCGATGTCGACGGGCCGCAAGGTGCTGCCAGTCGATCCAGCGATTGCGGCCGCGACCTACAGGCAGATGCGCGAGGGCGATTCCGAATCCGCGCGGCTGCATCTCGCCGCGATCCGCCGGCAGCTCGATGCGGAAGAGCCGCAGTACCGGCACTGAATGTGGGAGGTCATTCCGGGGCGAGGCGAAGCCTCGAACCCGGAATCCAGAGATTGTAGCGCGAGATTCCGGGTTCTGGCTATGCGAGCCCCGGAATGACAAGGTAGCTACGATCCCTGCCGCAGCTTCGCCAGCACCTTCAGCCCGCCATAGCCGTCGGCTGGCACAATCCCGGCGCGCTGCTGAAAATCCTTGATCGCCTTCATCGTGTCGTTGCCGACGCGCCCGTCGGTGCCGCCGGTATCGAAGCCGGCCTTGGTCAGGCGCGTCTGCATCTCCTGTACTTCGGCGAGTGTCAGTGCACGCTCGGAGCCAGGGAAGGGCTGAATAAACGGTGGGGCTCCCAGGCAGCGATCGCCGAGATGGCAGATCGCCAGCGCATAATTCATGGAAGGGTTGTAGCTCTTCACTGAATAGAAATTTGGCCCGAGCAGGAAGGTTGGTCCGCCCGCAACAGGCGTCCACATCTGCGCGGATGCGTTCGGCTGCGGAAACGGCTGGCCATCGGCGCGGGTGACGCCGGCCGCCTGCCACGCCGCATAGCTGCGGCTTCCGCTCATATTGCCGGGCGCGCGCACCTCGTAGCCCCAATGTTCGCCGCGATGCCACTTGCCGCGGTTGACGAGATATTTTGCGGTCGAGCCCAGCGCGTCATCGGGCTTGCCGAACGGCGACACCTTGCCGTCGCCGTCATAGTCGATGCCGACATTGAGCCAGACCTCCGGCATCCATTGCGAATGGCCCATCGCGCCGGCCCAGGATCCCCGCATCTCCTCCGGCGTGCTCCAGCCTTTGTCGACGATGCGCAGCGCGTTGATGAGCTCGGTCTCCCAATAAGCCTTGCGGCGCGGTTCGTTCCAGGCCAGCGCTGCGAGCGAGGGAAATACCGGCCTCATGTGATTCTGCTGCACCAGGGGATCGCCATAGGCGGACTCGACGCCCCACAGCGCCAGCAGCGTGCCGCGCTCGACGCCGAAATCGCGCTCGATGCGGGCGAACAAAGCCTCGTTGTTCTTCAGCGCGATCTTGCCGTTGATGATGCGCCAGTCCGAGACGCGGCGGTTGATGTATTGCCAGACCTGCTCGTGGAATTCGGGCTGGTTGCGCATCTGCGCGAACACGCTCATGTCCGGCTCGACCCGCCCCATCGCGCGCTGCCATGTCGCGCCGGAAATACCTTTCGCCATCGCGCGTGCACGAAAGCTCTCACGCCATTCGTCGAATCCCGGAGGCGAGGCGAGAGCGTGCGGCGGGATTGCAAGCAAAGCGGCGGCGCCGAGCGTCGACTGGAGCAGGGCGCGGCGCGTGTGACGTGACGGGGAATCAGCGTGTTTCATGGTGCACATTCTAGCCGGAAAGATGGCGCGTGTGAGTCGGTTCCCGGAACAGCAACGACGCGTGAATTCTGCCTGATTGCGCGGCCGTTCCCACCGGAACAAGTGTCGCACTCCCGCATTCCCTCAACGCCAGGAAGGACTCGGCCGCGGGGCCGGGCCCGCTTCCGGGATGCAGTCTGTTCATCGAAATTTCGGGGTGGAATGAAGATACGCACGCATGCGGAAAGCCATGTCGTCGAACTCGACGACGGATCGCTATGGAAGATCTTTCCCGGGGACCTCGCGACCACGTTGAGCTGGAAGCCCGAAACCGATTTGCGTCTCGAGCGGAGCGCTGAGCGGACGAGTTCGCACGTGCTGGTGAATACCGCAGATCAAAGCCGTGTGCGGGTGATCCCGGCCGATGAGACCTGGCCGGACGGCGAGGTCAAAAATGCGTTGCGGGGTGGCTAGAGCATCCTCACTCAGTCTAGAGATCGTTCAGATTGCATCGGTAACCAATACTGAGCGGCAAGCTTTGTCGTCCGCGAGCCATGCCTCCGCGGCATTCGACAGCGGCACAGGCTTCGTCGCGGATGCGATGAAGGTTGAGGCGCTGCCCGCTTCTATTCCTTCTGCAACTCGATTGCCACGTTGGCGAGCCAACGCCGGATCGTGATTTCCGCCTCGTCATCGAGGCCTTTTGCCAAGCGTTTCTCCAGCAGCATCACCCGCTCCCGGCACGCCTTCAGGAGCGTGGCGCCGCGCGGTGTCAGCGTCCACTGCTGGATGCGGCCGTGGACCGGATGGGGCGTCATCGCGATCGCGCCCTCGCGTTCGAGATTGCGGATGATGACGCCGACGGTCTGGGGGGTCAGGAAGGTGAGGCGGGCGACATCGGCCCCTGAGAGGCCCGGATAGGCATTGAGCATCGTCAGCACCGCGAATTGCGGTGAGGTCACGCCGAGATCGGCGAGCATGCGCTCCATCTTCAGCCGGACCGCGGCGTGAGCCTGGCGCAGAAGATAGCCGAGATAACCTTGCTCGCCGCGTTTGCCTTCGCCGGGCGCGGGAATATGCACGGCGCCGCCGTCGGCACGTGCTGGCGTCTTGCGGGCGGTTTTCGATCTTGCGGTCGCAGCGGTCTTGCGCGCCATATCAGAGCTCTTATAATAAGTAAGTACACTTATAATTAGACGAGGTGAATCGCAATGTCACACGCCCGCAGCGAGTACGAGGATTTCAAGAAGATCGCGCCCGATGTGTATGATCTGCTGCTGGCTCTGGGCCAGCTTGCGGCCAAGGCCGGCCTGGACAAGCAGCTGCTCGAGCTGGGCAAGCTGCGTGCCTCGCAGATCAACGGCTGCGCCTTCTGCGTGCAGCACCATGTCCTGCTGTCGGAACGGATCGGCGTTCCCGTCGACAAGCTCCACCTCGTCGCGGTCTGGCGCGAGGCGCCGATCTTTTCGCCGCGCGAGCGTGCCGCGCTGGCCTGGGCCGAGGCGCTGACCTGTCTGCCCGACGGCGTCAGCGAGGAGGTCTACGCCGAAGCCTCTGGCGAATTCTCCGAGACTGAGCTGGCGTACCTGACGTCGGCGGTCGTCTCCATCAACGCCTGGAACCGCTTTGGCGCGGCGTTTCGCTGGACACCTGCAATGCGGCCGGCCGCCGCCGCCGCCGCTGCATCCTGATGGAGACAGGGGAGATCGCGATGACAGTCATGAGTGTTTCTGCCGCGCGGCGTCCGGCGCCGTCACGTTCGACGGCGCTTGCCGTCATCGCAGGGCTCGCCTGCGCGCTTGCGATCGGCAGAGCGCTGCCGGTGACGATGGACACCGTCTCAGGCGTGCTGACCCCGCTTTGCGCAACGGCAGCGGAGAGCTCGCCTCTCGACAAGGTCGAGCCGATCGGCTCCTACGCGCTTCCGAACGTCCCGGGCAAGCGCGTGACCATCGTGCGTGTGTCCTATGGTCCGGGCGGGTTTTCGCGGCCGCATCGTCACGCGGGCTCGGTTACGGCCTACATCACCAAGGGCGAGATCCGCTCGCAACTCGGTGGCGGTCCGGTCGAGACGTTCGGCGTCGGCCAGTCGTTCTTCGAGCCGCCGGGCTCGACGCATCTCGTATCGGCGAACGCGAGCGCAACGGAGCCTGCGGAATTGATCGCAGTGTTCGTGGCGGACGAAGGCGCGCAGCTCACGACCTATCTGGATTGACGCTACCCACGGGTGAAGGCAGCGACGCCCGGGGCCGTCGTCGCGAAGGTCCCGGACGTCTCTCTCATCCGGGCCACGCATCGAGCGGGCTCTCTCGTCAGCCCCCATACGATGCGGGGTCGGGATTGTCCGACGGGTGCTCGAACGACTTCTTCATCGAGACGGGCATCGGTACGTGGAAGTTCAGTCCGCGGGGCGGCACCGGCTCCATGAACCATTTGTTGTAGATCTTCTCGATCTCCGGGCTCTTGTAGAGTTTTGCGGTTGCACGATCGACCACTGCCTTGAACGGCACGTCATCCTTGCGCAGCATGATGCCGTAGGGTTCGGGATCGGAAAAAGCGCCGGTGCTGATGGCATAGAGCGACGGATCCTTCGCCGAGGCGATCATGGCCGCAAGCTGGATGTCGTCCATGACGAAGGCCTGCGCGCGGTCGGTCTCGACCATGAGGAACGCCTCCGGGACATCCTTGGCGTTCATCACGGTGATCCCGAGCGACCGGGCCGCATTTGCCTTGTTGAGCTGGGTGATGTTGGTGGTGCCGGAGACCGAGACGACGGCCTTGCCCTTGAGGTCATCGACCTGATCGAGCTTTGAAGCCTTCTTCGACACGAAGCGGCTTGCCGTGAGGAAATGGGTGTTGGTGAACCAGACCTGCTTCTGGCGCTCGGCATTGTTGGTCGTTGACCCGCATTCGAGATCGATGGTGCCGTTGGCCATCAGTGGAATGCGGCTGGACGAGGTGACCAGGTTCTCGTTGACCGCGAGCTTGTCCAGCTTCAGCTCGACCTTGATCTCCTCGACGATCTTCATGCAGATGTCGATGGCATAGCCGATGGTTTTCTGCTTCTCGTCGATATAGCTGAAGGGTACGGCACTGTCGCGCACCCCGAGCGTGATCGCGCCGGTCTCCTTGATCTTCTTCAGTGTACGTCAATTCCTCCGCATGAGCCGGCACGGCCAATGCGACGGCCAGAACGACTGCCGTGGTGAGACAACGCATGTGCTTCCCTTCTTCCAGTTTGCCCAGCGGGAGCCAAGCAATTCCGGGGCCAGAGAAGGCGCGATGTTTCGGAGGTGACCTGACGCCGATCCGGCCAGTTCCGCGCGTGCATGAGACGAGAAGCTGCGCGGTGAGGCGCGAATTGCCTCAATTCTCCTCGCCGCTCGATCCCTCGCGCAGGTCCGGCTTGAGCACGTCCTCGGGCAGCGCATGCGCCACAGGCTGCGAGGCTCCCGCAATGTCCGGCCCGACCTCGCGGCCGCGGGCGTGGACCAGGCGCTCATAGGCAGAGACTAGCGTGACGTAGGGGCTGACCCAGATCCAGCCGTCGCGGGTGAACACCTGGACGTCGAAATGCAGGTGCATCGACGTGCCGGCAGGATGGTCGAGATAATTCGAGATCACGCCGATCTTCTCGCCTTCGCTGACGACACGGCCATTGAGCACGCCATCGGCGTTCATCGCCTGCGGATTCATGTGCATGTAGCGGAAACGGATGTGCTCGGTGCGGCTGTTGACTTGAAGCGTCGCGGCCTGGTCCTTGGCTGCGCGGATCACGATCGCATCGCGTACGGCGACGACACCGCGCTGCTTGGGATCGCAGGGCGCGCGGCCTTCACCGGGCGGCGGGCAGTCGGCGGCGCGGATGTCCTCGCCCTGGTGGCCGTAGCCTCCACCACATTGCCACACCTCGAAACTGCGTGACTCGCAGAAATTGTCGCGCCAGGGATAGGTGGTCAGACCTTCGCTCTTGTCGCGCTTGCCATAGGATTGCGAACGCACGAAAGCGGGCGCCTTCTCCAGCGGAAAGCGGATCTGGGCATACGCGATTGTGTCGGAATGGCCGCCCTGCTTGCGGTAGCCGGTGTTCGGGATGATGTCACCGCTCGGCCTGTAGCTGAAATCCGGCGAACGCGCCGCGGGGCGATCGATGACATTGGAGGTAACGTCCGTCAGCGGCCGCATGCGCTGGCCGCCTGCGACGCGCAGCGCCTTCAGGAAACGCTCGGCAACCGGATAGGCCTCCTTGCAGGCGAGTCGCCGCGGCCTGGCAACGCTGTCGAGGCACTGGATCGACACCACATAGGCGACCCCGAAACGGGTGAAGGCGTAGCGAACATAGCCTTCCCGGATGAACTTGCGCAGATCCGGGTAGATTGCTGCGAGCATCTTGACTGGCTCGCCTTTGCCCCCAGAGGGATCGGCGATGTCGTAGACGAGCGCCGAGCCCGTGATCTGCACCTCGACGGGCCTTGCGAACACCCGGCTCGGCATGCCCTCGCCGGCGCCGGGCTCGAGCGAGAAGGTCGCGCTGTAGCCAGCGGGGCCGGCATCGAACATGTCGACGGGGCTGAAATCAGCCTGGTAGCGCGACAGCGCGAGCGTCGCCGGCGCGCCGCTGCGTTGCGCCTCGAGGTACGCGGCAGCATCGAACGGCAGCAGCACCGGCACGGGACTTCGGGTAATGCCGGTGAAAAAGCGCGAGGAGATCGCGTTGAGCTGCACCAGTGCGGGCATCGCGCGCGGATCGTAGCGGGGCACCGAACGGCGGGGTGCGAAGATGAAGTCGCCCGCAATCTGGGGGCGGCTGTTGATCTCGACACGGAGCTGGTCGAGCGCCGCGCGCCAGTCGACGCGCAAGGCGGTGAGCGAGGGGCTGCGGAATTCATCCGCAGCAAGCGGCGCGGCAATGAGGAGCGACAGCGACGCAAGAAGAAGCGAGACGAAGCGGAAACTCTTCCTGCCCACTGCCTCGCCCCCCGGCGGTACCCGTTCCGATCCTCGATTGCTCGCTCAGTCCTTGGCGCGCTCGGCGTAGGAGCCGTCTTCAGTCATCACCACCACGCGGGTGCCGACCGTGATGTGCGGCGGCACGGTGGTGCGCACGCCGTTGGAGAGAACCGCGGGCTTGTAGGAGGAGGAGGCGGTCTGGCCCTTGGTCACGGGCTCGGTCTCGACCACCTCCAGCGTCACGCGCTGCGGCAAGGCGATCGCCACCGGGTTGGTGTCGTGCATGGACAGCTTGACCGTCATGCTCTCCTGGAGATATGCGGCGGCGTCGCCGACGACGTCCTTGGAGACCTGGACCTGGTCGTAGGTCTCAGGGTTCATGAAGTGGTAGCCGTCGCCATCCTCATAGAGGTAGGTGTAGTTGCGCTCTTCGATCGTGGCCTTTTCGACCTGATCGGTGGTCTTGTAGCGTTCGGAGATCTTTACCCCGTCCGAGATTCGGCGCATTTCGATCTGGCTGACCGGGGTGCCCTTGCCGGGATGGATGTTCTCGGCACTCACGACGACATAAAGTTTGCCGTCTTGCTCGATCACGTTGCCCTTGCGAATAGAACTGGCGATGACTCTCAAAGCTGTATTTCCTGCTTGCTTGCCCCGGCACCAGCCAGGACGTGGTCAAATTGATGGGGGACTTGGGGCCTCAAATCGGACTTCGGCGCCCGTTTCGGGCCGCAACATACTGATTTTGCCGTTGGATGCCAGCACTTTGCTGCTGGTTGGGGCAGTCGGTTAATGGCTGGGGACAAGCCGATCTCGCCGTTCTGGTCGCCCTCGCGGCACCTCGACCGTCGGCCGTTCCTGCAGGCCAGGGGCACCGTGACCGGAGCTTTGCGGGGCTTTTTCGCCGAACAGGGCTTCGTGGAGGTCGAAACGTCGGTCCTGCAGGTCTCCCCGGGCAATGAGACCCATCTGCACGCCCCCCGGACCGAGATCATGCGGCCCGACGGCAGCCGGGCCAGCCGATACCTGCGGACCTCGCCGGAATTTGCCTGCAAGAAGCTGCTGGCGGCAGGCGAGACGCGGATTTTCGAGTTTGCTCGGGTGTTCCGGGACCGCGAGCGGGGCGACCTGCATCTGCCCGAATTCACCATGCTGGAATGGTACCGGGCAGGCGCTCCCTACGACACCATCATGGCCGATTGCGTCGTTGTGATCGCCCGTGCGGCGCAGGCAACCGGGATCGGGACCTTCTCCTTCCGCGGCCGGACTGCCGATCCCTTCGCCGAGCCGGAGCGCCTGACGGTGGCGGGCGCTTTCGAACGCTTCGCCGGCATCGACCTGCTGTCGACAATTTCGGGCGGCGAGGGTAACCGTGCCGCGCTCGCCGAGGCGGCGCGCGGCAAGGTGCGTGTGGCCGACGACGACACCTGGTCCGACATCTTCAGCAAGGTTCTGGTCGAGCATGTCGAGCCGCGTCTGGGGCAGGGGCGTTTGACCATTCTGTTTGAGTACCCATCTCCAGAGGCGGCGCTGGCGCGGGTGAAGGCGGGCGATCCGAGGGTCGCCGAGCGTTTCGAGGTCTATGCCTGCGGCGTCGAACTCGCCAACGGCTTTGGCGAACTGACCGATGCCGAGGAGCAGCGAAAACGCTTCACGGAATCGATGACGGAAAAGCAGCGCCGCTACGGCGAAGCCTATCCGCTCGACGAGGACTTTCTGGCTGCGGTGGCCGCAATGCCGGAGGCGAGTGGCATCGCACTCGGCTTCGACCGGCTGGTCATGCTGGCGAGCGGCGCAACACGAATTGATCAGGTGGTGTGGACACCGCCTGCGGATGAGAGATGACGAAGACGAATCTTGCACGCACTCTGCGTGAGCCTGCCGAGCTGGTGGCCGAGGGCCTGGCTCCCGCATCGGCGCTGCCGGCGCTCGAACGCGTTGCCGCGCGCTATGCCGTGGCGATCACGCCTGATCTGGTCGAGCTGATCGAGACGACCGATCCCGACGACCCCATCGCCCGGCAGTTCGTTCCGACCGCAGCCGAGCTGGACCTGACGCCGGGCGAGAACGCTGACCCGATCGGCGACCATCCGCATTCGCCGGTTCCCGGGATCGTGCACCGCTATCCCGACCGCGTGTTGTTCAAGCTCGTTCACGTCTGCGCGGTCTATTGCCGGTTCTGCTTCCGCCGCGAGATGGTGGGGCCCGGCAAGGAGAACGCGCTGTCGGACAGCGCCTATCGCGCGGCGATCGACTACATCCGCTCGCATGGCGAGATCTGGGAGGTGATCCTGACGGGCGGCGACCCCCTGATGCTGTCGCCGCGGCGGATGAGCGAGATCATGGCCGACCTCGCGGCAATCGATCACGTCAAGATCATCCGTCTTCACACCCGCGTACCCGTGGCCGATCCCGCGCGCGTCAGCGAGGAGATGATTGCGGCGCTGAAGGTCGAGGGAGCCACCACCTGGGTCGCGCTGCATGCCAACCATGCGCGGGAGCTGACCGGAACGGCGCGCGCCGCCTGCGCGCGTCTCGTCGACGCCGGCATTCCCATGGTGAGCCAGTCCGTACTTTTGCGCGGCGTCAATGACAACATCGCCGCTCTGTCGGATTTGATGCGAGCTTTCGTCGAATGCCGGATCAAGCCCTACTACCTGCATCACGGTGATCTCGCGCCCGGCACCGGGCATTTGCGAACGACGCTGGCCGAGGGACAGGATTTGATGCGGCAGTTGCGCGGGCGGGTGTCGGGGTTGTGTCAGCCTGACTACGTCATCGATATTCCCGGCGGCGCCGGCAAATCACCGGTCGGACCAAATTATGTGTCGGAGGCACGAAATATCGCGGACGATGCGCGTGAAGCGGGAGCCGAAACGCGCTATCGTATCGTGGATTATTGCGGCGATGTTCATCTCTATCCGCCCGAAAGATGAGCGGGGCTGAAATGCGAGCCGGTTGGAGAATGGAGAAGCGGACATGAAAAAGATCATGCTGGCAGCATCGCTCGTGGTCTTGCTCGGCGGCGCTGCGGTCGCACAGACAGGCGGCTCCAAGGGTTCGACATCCGGCGGCGGCCCGGGAACGGTGTTGCCGGCGCCCGTCGGCCACCGCCAGCCGCGCGCGGCCGATGTGCCGAGCGAGAAGAATCTGAGCAATCCGAGCACTCCCGCGAACAAGGAAGATGCGGAGCTCGATCGCAAGATCAAGAGCATCTGCCGCGGCTGCTGATTGCTTCACCTCTCCCCGGCGGGGAGAGGTGAGGAGCAAGCAAGTTTAGCCGCGTCATTTCTCAGGCCGACCGTTCGTGGCGCCCTGCGCGCTGGGTGTTGCGGCGGATCTCGACCGCGTCGGCGAGCTGCTCGAGCGCGGTTGCCGTGGTCGCCCAGTCGATGCAGCCGTCGGTGATGCTCTGCCCGTAAGTGAGCGGCTTGCCAGGCACCACGTCCTGACGGCCGGCGACGAGGTTGCTCTCGATCATCACACCCATGATGCGGCTCTCGCCGCCCGAGATCTGACCAGCGATATCGGCCATCACCAGCGGCTGGTTCTCCGGCTTCTTGCTCGAATTGGCATGGCTCGCATCGACCATCACCAGCGGCGCGACGCCGGATCTGGTCAATTCATTGCAGGCGGCCGCAACGCTTGCCGCATCGTAGTTCGGCTTGCTGCCGCCGCGCAGGATGACGTGGCAATCCTCGTTGCCGGCGGTCGAGGCGATCGCCGAACGGCCGAGCTTCGTCACCGCCATGAAGTGATGCGGATGCGAGGCCGACTTCACCGCGTCCGCTGCGATCCGCACATTGCCGTCGGTGCCGTTCTTGAAGCCGACCGGGCAGGACAGCCCCGAGGCCAGCTCGCGATGGATCTGGCTCTCGGTCGTCCGCGCACCGATCGCGGCCCAGGAGACGAGGTCTGCGATGTATTGCGGCGTCGTCATATCAAGGAATTCGGTGCCCGCGGGGAGGCCGAGATTGTTCACCGCCGACAGCACGTTGCGCGCCAGCCTCAGGCCCTTGTTGATGTCGAAGCTGCCGTCGAGATCGGGGTCGTTGATGAGGCCCTTCCAGCCGACCGTGGTCCGCGGCTTCTCGAAATAGACCCGCATGACGATCTCGAGCTGGTCGGCAAGGTCTTCGCGCAGGCGTGCAAGGCGCTCGGCGTAGTCGAGCGCCGCCTTGGGATCGTGCACCGAGCAGGGGCCGACCACGACCAGCAGGCGGTCGTCCTGGCCGCTCAGGATGGCGTGGATGGCGTTGCGGGCGGCCATCACCACGCGCGTTGCGGTGAGCGTGCGCGGGACCTCCCGCATCACGTCTTCCGGCGTGCTCAGTTCTTTCAGTTCACGGATACGAAGATCGTCGGTCGTGCTCAGCACGGCGGGCTCCTGTCTGTGTTGGAAACCTGCCGGCCAATAAAAAAGCCGCCAGGTCTGGCGGCTTGTTCGGACGTTTGCTGCAATGTGTCAGATTGAGCGCGATCCTCCCGCCGCCAGCGAGCTGTCGTAGCTAAAGTACCAAAAATAGCTGGTGGCGACGGTGATCATGGCAGGCCATATAGCGTGCCGCTGGCGGATTGTCACCCCCCAAAAAAACTGCGCGGGAGGCGATGATGCGTCTCAGGTGTTGCTCTTGCGCGCCGCCAGCGCCATGCCGGTCAGGGTGGCGCCACCGAACAGCAGGTTGATACCGACGAGCACGCCGATCGCCCATTCTGCCGAGCTCGGCAGTCCCGTGATCACCATGAACGAGATCGCGATGTCGATGAGGCCCGAGATCAGGAGCCACGACCAGCGGCTGCTCAGCTCGCGGCGGTGCTCCAGTGCGTACATGATAGTGGCAACGCCCTCGGCGAGGAAATAGGCGCCGAGCACGATGGTCAGCGTCAGCACGGCCTGCATCGGCCGGGCCAGCAGCAACATACCGGTGAGCACGGCCAACGCGGCCGAGATCAGCGACCACCAGAAGCCTGGCGTGCTGCGCGCCCAATAGGTCGCGATCAGTCCGCCGATACCGCTGATCAGGAACATCCAGCCGAGGAAGATCGTGGTCGCAAGACTCGCGAGCGGCGGAAGGATCAATGCGGCGACGCCGAGAACCACAAGGAGGATGCCTTCGAACAGGAAGGCCTTCCAATGCGCCTCGACCGCCTGGCTCATCGCGGATTGCAGCCGTGAAAATTCCTCAGGCGATGTCATGATGGCCTCGATCTCGAAAGCCGTTCCATGCGGTCCAATCTAGTAGGTGTGCACCGCGCTTGCCATCCCGCGCCTCAGCCACCGCCCTGCATTGAGGAAAAACCTTCACCACTCGTGCGAATGCGGTTGCGGCCGAGAATGTAGATCGCCGTTGTGACAATCAGAAGCGCGAGGCCGAGCAGGATCGAGACGAAACCAATCGGGATCAGCGCCAGCGTCAGGTTGCGCTCGGGGTTGATCAGCCAGTGGTGGATCGAGGTCAGCACGAAGGCGAGCCCGACAAAGCCGATGCCGCCGCCGGCAAGCAGCAGCGCCCACATCCGCCGCAACTGGCTGAGCCGTTCGCGTGCCACATCAGTCCGCGGCGCATGATGGCGCGCGACGCGCCGGACCAGGCGGATGGCGAAGGCAATCGAGCTGAAGCCGATCAGGAGGCTCGCCGCGCCCAGCCACATGCGAAGCGTCGGATCCAGGTCGGGCATTCTTTGCAGGGTCAGTAGCGGGAAATCGAAGGCCGAATGCAGCGCGAGCGGGCCGGCGAAGATCAACAGCCGGCTGGAAAAACGGGCCCAATCGCGATGGTGGCGGTTGGCGCCCAGTGCCGTGCCGGCGCGCGCGATCGTCAGGTAAGCGCCCGCAATGATGCCGAGCGCGCCGTGGAATGGCACAGTCAGCACGCTGCGCAGAGCGGCCAGCGAGCGCCACATCTCCGCGTGCTGGACCAGATAAGCGAGGTTCTCATAGGCGGCGAAGCCGAGGCCTACCGCGGCGCCATAGACCACGGTGTCCATCGGATTGGCAAAAGTCCGCCGCTTGGTCGAGGAGACCAGCACGATGGCGATCACCTTGACGGCCTCCTCAGGCAGCGCGACGCCGAAGATCGAATGCATGGCCAGCGCCGCCCAGGGGTCGTCGGGGGCGGCGACCATTTTGGCGAAGGGGGCGCGGGCGAGACCCAGCAGCGAAATGCTGGCCGCACCTAACAAGAACGCGGTCCAGACCTGGGTCGGCGGTCCGGGGCGCTCTTCGGCGGCAATGACAAGCCACAGCATTAGCAGCGCCGGGGCGACGGCGGCAGTTCCAAGGACGGTGGGGAGCGCTTCAATCAGGTACATCGGCGCCGAAGATAGGTTCCCTTGTTCCGCTTATCTACGTTCAACGATGCGACCATGTGTCATGCGCCTGCTGGCGGTGCGCTAAACGCGCGCGACAGCTTCCGTTCATCGATGCCCGGACCAAGAAGCAGAATAGAAGCGCAATCAATTGCATGACAAAGAATGCTCGTCATCCATCGCAACAACAATGCGCCCGACGTGGGATGGGGATTCGGCAAGCCAGATCAAGGAAGTGCGTGGGTTTCTTCGCTTCCCGGCGCACTTGTCCTGACGGCAGAACCGCGGGGCATGCGCCGGCGGTAGTGGCCCAGTGATGGCCCGCCCTTTTCCGGCTCAGTGCGTGGTGATCGTCGGCGCGTCGGGGGCGACGTCGAAGGCGCCGAGATGGAACTCCTCGCCGGCCGACTCATGTGATTCGGAATGCTGCGCCAGCAGCGTGAACGCGGCCTGTGGGTATCGCTTCCAGATCTCGAGATCGCCGGCCGTGATGGTGAGCCAGCCGAACGTGTACATGTAGCGTCCGGGCTCGGTCACCCGGCCGACCCTGTCCCAGGTGATCTTACCAACTTTGATCTTATCAACTGTGATCTTGTCGACTGCCATTCGGTCCCCCGATCGCAAGTCTGCAAAATGACGTCCGGCCCGCGGCACGGACGCGCAAAGGCTGATCCGGCATTGGGGCCGCTATAGGGCGGCGAGGTCAGGCCGACTTCAGCAAGTGCGTGCGGACGATCAGGCGGTTGAGGTCGTCCCGGTTCTGTTTTTCGGCGAATTTGACCGCAAAGCCGTGGTCGAACTTGCGGATCACCCGCCCGACGCAGGCGCCGACCGCGAGCGCGGTTCCGAGCGGCGGATCGTACTCTGAGGACACCGCGACGCCGGCGGTCGAGACGTCGATGATGAAGCACGGGTGACTGCTGCCGTCGGCGAGAGTGAGGACGGTGTGCGAGACCTGCGGAACGAAACGCGCGTCACGCCGCAGCTCGCGAACGCTGGCATCCTTCTGCTTCTTCTCGAGCCAGGTCAGCTTCTCCGACATCCAGGCGCGCCGCGCCCGCGTCATCTCGAGCTCCATCAGGAAGCCCGCCTTCAACGTCGCGCTGATGGTGCACTGGAGTTCGCCGAAATCCTGGAAGTAGGAGGTCACGCGTTCGCCGACCTTGCCGACGACAGGCACGTCCACGATCATCCGGAAAGGCGAGACACGCTTGGTGCGGCAGGCGAAGCTGCGGAGCTTGCCTTCGCAATCGTACCAGCGGGGCAGCGAATAGCTGCCGCTCACCGCAAGGTCCACTGCTCGCTGTCTGAGGAACTCTGCGACGGACATGAACGCAAACCGGGGTTTTGGGGGATTTCCGTATTCCCACGGTAGCGGCCAAACTCTAAGCAAATGATACCAGCGTGCATGAGCAGGGGTAAATTTCCAGTTAACCCCAGGCGCCACTGAGCCACCGCGTGATCGCAGAGGTCGAACAGTCGCAGGCGAGGTTCGTGCCTACTCGAAGCAGCTTTCCAACTCAGGTGTTTCGGCGATGAGGAGCGGCGGCAGATTTGGCGCTCCCTAGCGGAATCGAACCGCTCTCTCCACCGTGAAAGGGTGGCGTCCTGACCGATAGACGAAGGGAGCAAACGCAGGGCCCCGCCGCTTTCCGCGGCACGGCCGCTGGCCGGCCGAGCAGTGCCCGGCGGCTTGCAGCGGGCGAACGTATAGTGGCCTTTGCGCTCCCGGGCAAGCCATTCGGGAACGGACTTTTGGCTCCAGTGGACAGCACCGGCTCCGGGATCATCCGGGGACGATTTCAACGGTTTGTTAGGGTTCCCTGCGTAGCGCTGGACAGGGGAGATTTTTCGCCAATGCCACCGCCGAAGAAGCGCGCAGCCCGCAAGCTGCTGTCGCGGCACGCCTGGATCACGCTCGACGGCGGCTTCGCCGCGCGGCATTGCCTGGTCCAGGACATTTCGGATACGGGCGCCAAGATCACACTGGACGAGGACGCGAGCCAGCTTCCGGGCGTGATCCGGATGGCCTTCGCACGCGACGCGCGCACCGGGCGGAGCTGCCAGGTGGTGTGGCGCCGCGGCAAGTCGGCCGGCGTCAAGTTCATCTGATCACGGACGCGGACGCCGATGGCGCGCAGCGCCGGTCCGGGCTACAAGGCGGTGATGCGCACGCCGCTCCTCATCCTGATCTCGTTGCTGGTCACGTCCGCGACTGCGGCTGAGAGCTTGCGCCTGCCGCCTGCCGAGCGGCCGCAGGCGGGCAAGGAGACCGGCAAGGCGCTGCCGCTCGCGGGCACGGCCCGGACGGCGAGGACAGGATCCTGCGCCTCGTACGGCCCGCGCTTCGTCCTGGTCGAGGGCACCGGCACCTGCGTCAAGATTGGCGGCGCGATCAGCATCGACACCACCATCCGGCGCTGATGTGCCATGCCTGCGGATCTGATACGGCTCGACATCATCGTCCCCGTGCTGATGTATTGCGCGCTTTTGCTGTGGGTCGGCCGCGGCCTCAGCTGGACCGCGCGCCTCGCCACCGCCGCGGTGACTCTGTTGCTGATCATCTGCGTGGTGGTGGTCGAGCGCGGCTGGCGCTAGGGCCCCAAAAACAAAAACCGCGAAAACAACCCCATGCACAGTAGCCAAGCCGCGGCAAATGCTTATGTTTTTCAGAATTATGATTTTGCGAAATCGAGCTTGAGGCGTCGGCCAAAACAGGGGTATGATGCCATGGTCGAAAGATGCGGCCGATCGGTCGCGCGGCGTGCTCCGACGACGGTTCCTCGCGCGATCGTCGCAGCTTGCGCCGCGCCGGCGCTCACGACATCGGCGGTGCGACGAATTGCGCAAATCCGGGCCGTTTGCCGAGCTCGGCGAACCAGCGGGTGAGGTGCGGCTGCGCCGGCCGGCTGATGCCTTCGACGCCGAGCCAGCGCCGCGCATAGGACCCGATCGCGATGTCCGCCAGCGTGAACTGTTCGCCCTCGACGAAGCGGCGGGTGGCGAGCAGGCGGTCGGCGATGGCCCAGACCTCGGCCGCGGCATCGGCATCGCGCTGCACCTGGATCATGTCGCGCTCGGCGGGCGCCGTGCGCACGATGCCCCAGAACACCGGGCGGTCGACAGGCTGCACCGTCGACAGCGTCCAGTCGAGCCAGCGGTCGACCGAGGCGCGCTGCTTCGGCGCCTCCGGATAGATCGGCGTGCCGCGCCCATGCGCGAGGCAGAGATAGCGCATGATCGAATTGGACTCCCAAAGCATGAAGTCGCCCTCGACCAGCGTCGGGATCCGCGCGTTGGGGTTCATCGCGAGATACTCGGCCTCGCGGGTCTTGCCGTATTGCATGCCGGCATCGATCCGCTCGTAAGCAAGGCCAAGCTCGGTGAGGCACCACAGCACCTTCTGCACGTTGACCGAATTGGCGCGGCCCCAAATCGTCAGCTTGGTGTCAGGCATGAAGCGTCTCCCGCGGCATTGTTCGGTGTCGAAATCCACCTTGCTGCGGGTGATAGCGGAATTCGGCGCTCGGAGCGATGCGCGATAGCTGCGCGCCCCTCATGCAAAAAGCTCCGTACGCGACGGAGCTTTCATTGCAAAGTTCGATCTGACGCTCAGCGGCCGAAGAACAGCCACAACAGAATGATCACCGGGATCGGCACGCCAAGCAGCCACAGCAACAGCCCTCTCGCCATCGCATCCTCCTCCAATCGCATCACTGGAGGGTGAACGCCCGCCGCGAGCGCTTGTTCCGGCGCGCAAGCTTACCAGTGGCCGGTGTTGGGCATCGATGCCCACGGCTCCTGCGGCGGCTTCGGCTCGCCCTTCTGCAGCAGCTCGATCGAATGCAGGTCCGGCGACCGGACGAAAGCCATGTTGCCGTCGCGCGGGGGACGGTTGATGGTGACGCCGGCCTTCATCAGCTTCTCGCAGGTGGCGTAGATGTCGTCGACCTCATAGGCGAGATGGCCAAAGAAGCGATCCTCGCCGTACGTCTCCTCGTCCCAATTGTAGGTGAGCTCGACCAGCGGCGCCCCCCGCGTCGGCGGCTGCTTCTTCAGCGCCTCCAGATCGTCCGCCGAGCACAGGAACACCAGCGTGAACCGCCCCTTCTCGTTCTCGATCCGCCGCACCTCCTTCAAGCCCAGCGCATCCTGGTAGAACTTCAGCGCGACATCGAGATTGCGCACGCGCAGCATGGTGTGGAGGTATCGCATGGTTATTGCTCCCTTGGATTGACGGAGGATTTTGCTTTGGGCCGGGACGGCGGGAGGAGAGATAGCAGGAAAGTAGGGGGAGCGGCAGGGGCAGAAAAGCCTCGCAAAAATGATTGTCTGCCAATGTACCTCGAAGCTGAGGGGCAAAGCCGCTACTACTAACGGCGAATTCTTTCGTTTCGCCCCGCACGCATACCTTTCCACTTATTGCATCTACATGGCCGGAGTTTTTGAACGGAAGCACGACACTATCGACTCGATAGCGCGGTGAACCAGCGCAGCATTCGCCGCGACGAATGCCCGGAAACGAGATTCATTCGCCGTGACTTGGTTCAAACGATACATCGTGGGCTGCCTGATCGCGGTGCAGGGCAGGGCGGGATGAGCCTCCGGCGCCGAGATCGTTGACGCCCATGAACGGAGAGCGGCGCAATTCGGACGCGGAGTCCCGAGAGTCCCGCGAGGTCGTATGAGACGGTTTCTTGTTTTCGTCCTGATATTCCCGCTGATACTGACGCTGATTCTGAGCGCACTCTCTTTCTACGAGGACACCTCGGTTGCCGACATGCAGGTCATGCCGGGCATGATCTGGAGATCTGATCGGCATCGTTCCGGCGCTTGTAACTGCGCTCGTGGACTGGTTGCTCAGGCGGCACCATCGCTCCCGCATTCTTCCGACAGCGCTGTCCGGGTACGCGCTTGCGGCTGGCGCGGGGCTCCTGATGCGCGATGTCAGCGTGTTTGAAGCCTTGCAGTTCGGCTTTATCGGCGCAGTTCCGGCTGCAATGTGCTCGGTGTTCTCGGGCAAGCAGAGGCTGGATGACGTCGCGGGCAATTACGGCGACAGTGCACTCAACTCAAACGGCAATTAGGCGAGTTTAGTACACTGTCACCGTAATTCGAAGATCGATGACGTGATCGCAACGATGGTCGCCGGTCTACAGCTGGTGGCCGAGCGCTTTCAGGCGTCCACGGAAACCTGCTGAAATGAGGAGACCGCCGAGGCGGCCTCTCACTGGCACCTCATACCTGTGCATGTCTGACTGTTATTTACCCCACAAGGATACGTCACCTGCTGGCACCGCGACGATTGTTGCGGTGCGGGCTTGGGTGGGTCGGGAAGCTTGAGGGGTGTTCCGGATGCCGAAGGTTTGGGTGTGGCTGATTGGGCATAAGCAAGGTCGATTGGCGCAAGTAAAAAAGCTGCCACGGGGACAGCCATTACGAATATCCGCATGGTTCCCTCCAAAATTTAATTCGCGCTCTATAACCCATTTAAAGCGCAATTTAATATAGCGCAACGTAAGGTCGGCGGCTATCACAAGTTTTAATTTGAGTCATGCATCGCAGCGCGGTGGCGCGCAGCCGACGTTAGATCTTTTTGACCGGAGCCTTGGTCACAACGCATGACCGCCCTTGCGTCGTCGTAGATTGCGCGGATGGCCTTTCCTCCTAGGTGCAGTAGCCGTGGCGCTCTTGGTATTTTGCGACTTCGCAAAATGCATCTCGTCTGACCTGCAAAGGTTCATCTGAAACCAGGTGATCGATGGGGATACTGTCAGGTCGAGAGGTAACGTGTATCGCCTTCGACATGGTGGCCGGGGAGCGGTGTGGCCGGGGGAGCGGTAGCTCGTTACGGAACTATCGGACGTGCAACTCATTGAGCCGGTTGTCCATGTCAAGGATCGCCCTGTGAACCACATGGCCATTGTCTTGCTCTTACTCGTTGGCGGCTCTTCGCTCGCCTTGGCGCAGAGTGCGGGTGAATCGAGCAGTGGCGGAACTGCGGCCACCAGTTCCACAGGTTATGCGGGCGGCACCCTATCGACCGGGCATGCCATAAGCGGCACTGCTGGCTCCTCCGGTCCCAACGTCGGCAATGCGCTCAGCCATGCATCGACTGGCGGCGACGTGGATGCTTCCTCGGTTACTCAGGCTCCAACCTCGCACGATAACGCGGTAGATACGCCCGCCGCCCATCGCGCCATAGACAACTTGGGCAACACCGATGTCGGCATTCTCAAGAAGTAAGACCATGCCGCAATTGCCGCGGCTGGAGCTGAAGCCCGAGAACCGTTGCCTCGTGTTCTTTCAACAGCTTCGCCGAATACGCGCCTGAGCGAGGCCGGATTGGCACAGTTGGTCGCGCGACGATGACCTAACCTCCCAAAGCCAGTTCGCCTGCGGTTACGCGGAATAGCTGGACAATAATAGTAGAGTTGCGCACTGGAGAAGCCGCCGTCCTGCTCGAAGCTAGATCATCCGCTCCTTGGTGACCCGCAAGCTGCGAACATAATAGCCCTGTCGCTGAACGGCTGACTTGATTTCATCGCTGACTTTGACAACTCTTATTCTGCTCTTGCGCCACTTACTCCGAGAGCAAACGACGGGTATTGCAGAGCCGTTGCTCAGAACAAGCAAGTCCCGCTTGCCATTGCGATAGACATCAAACACTTTTCGCCCCCGCTGATCGGATCGAAGTAAACACGAAATATGTTTCAGTCATTCTGATCGCCCAGCTTACTACCTCGAATGGCTGTGCGGGTTGTAAATGTGCAACGCTCCGCGACTTCTGCATCACCGAGCACGCATTGAAACGAAGCGACGGTAATGCGTTCAACTTCGTTGCCGCCAAGCCGGGCGGGCTGGTTCCTGGTAAATGGCGTCGAAGTGCGAAAACACGTCTTATTTGGCTGCTTAGCCGAGTTGTTCGTCAATGGCGGTACGAGGAACCGTAACCGTCCGGTGAGGGCCGCGGGATCATCGCGTTGTGCGGTGGCCCGATCAGGCCGCAGACTGAACGGGGGTTCTCTTCCATTCCCAAGGCAGCAGCTCATTGAGCCGACCTTGCGGTGTGCTTGCGATGCGGGCCAAGACGTCCGCCAGCCAGGCTTGCGGATCGAGGTCATTGAGCTTTGCCGTCATGATGAGCGTCGCCA
>Ga0209489_100615_pt1 | contig 69035 bp, 29 predicted proteins | sample SiratrowhiteBW_FD_187527 | JGI IMG/M metagenome (GOLD analysis project Ga0209489, IMG submission 187527) | Root nodule microbial communities of legume samples collected from California, USA - Siratro white BW (SPAdes) (version 2) | ecosystem: Host-associated > Plants > Roots > Nodule | place... | reverse complement strand
ATTTTGATTGAATCACTTTGACCATGTGTTACTGGATTCCTTCTTCACTTATGTCAAGGTTCTTTGCCAATCAATCTCGAACACACTCACACCAAATCAAGACCAAAATCCAATTGCTTGCTTGCTGCCATTGCTTAGCTGAACTTGTCTTGTATGGCTTCATCAAATCCATTTAGTATTGTGAGAATACTAACAATTTCTATTCTTGTTATTGTTGATTGTGGTGTTGTTGTAGTTTACTTGATCTTGTGATTGGTTATTAGTATATTGTGCCTTGAGTATTCTTGCACTGTTTTTGCCAAGTTATATTGTTGTGTCTTATCTTTGTTGATTTCTTTTCTCAAACAGGGATGTTGTGACCCAAACCTTAACTCGCTTTTATCTCAAAATCCTAAACAACATTACCCGATATACAAAATCCAGATAGAAACATTCTCAGAATCCATAAACCCTTCCCATAGAAACTCTTTTATGAATAATAAACCTAGACTTACCCATTCACAAATTCGATTAAGTAGAGTTCCTCCTATCTTTGTTAACTTCTTGTTGCTTCTTCTTGAGGTAAAAATCAATAGTTTCAATTTATTTTCTTAAGGGAGAATAATGGTAGAAAGTGTTAGGTATCCAAGTGTGAGTCTAAGTCTCACTACTAGAAAAATTACTGATAGTGACAAAAAAATCGATCATTAAATAATTAAAATCGGTCACTGATTAAAACAGTGACCGATTTAGTAACCAAACGCTTCAGTCGCTATTTTACTGGTCGTTGATGTATAGTGACCGATTCTGTGACCGATTTTGTGAGCGATTATGTGACCGAATCTGTGACCGATTCTGTGACCGATTTAAAAAATATTTTGAAAATTTCTGAATATTATTTTTATTATAAAAAGTTATTATTTTAACATTTATTATTCCTATTATTATTTATACTATTTTTGCTTGTAATTTTATTATTTTTATTACCTACTATTAATCATTTCAATGAGATTTTGGCTAAAGTGCACTAAAGGAGACTTGAGCCTATAGTCATCATACCAAAACAACTTTTCTGTAATGTTACGATTATTATTATAATTATTATTACAATTACAATTGTTATTATTGATATTATAATAACAGTAATAATAATTAATTTTATTATTATTATTATTATTGTTATTATTATAATTGTTAAAATAATAATAATAATAAATTATTATTATTATTATTATTATTATTATTGATGTATAGTGATCGATTCTGTGATTGAATCTGTGACCGATTCTGTGACCAAATTTGTGACCGATTCTGTGACCGAATCTGTGAACGATTCTGTGACCGAATCTGTGAACGATTCTGTGACCGAATCTGTGAACGATTCTGTGATCGAATCTGTGACCGAATCTGTGACTGAATCTATGACTGATTTTTCGGGCACTGATTTGATCACTAAGAACGACCGATTTTTTCGGTCACTGATTCGGTCACCGATAGTGATCGATTTTTTTATCACTAATTTCATTCACTATTTAACAATTTTTTAATAGTATCCCACATTGAGTATAAATGAGAAAGTTGAGCAACATATAAGAAATAAGACCCACAAACCCAATGCTTTAAGGCTTTGGGTTGAAGGTGGTGTCATTCCCTTGTGTGGGTCAAGGTCAGCTCTCATTGTTTGAGATCTTCCCTGTGTTTTCCTTCTTGATTTTCTAAGCAAGTGGTATCAGAGCCGATAGTTTATGATGGTGACCAGCTCAAACGAGTATAGTTCGATCCCTGTATCGAAAGTATCCTTGACGGAGGTTTTCAGGCAAGCATATCCCGTTAAGTGTGTGAACATTGGTACAAGTGACTGTCAGTTCCTTGTATCGATCAGGCTCAGTTCTTATTGTTTGAGATCTTTTCGATATTTTTCTCCTCAATTTTTCTAATAGACAGATAGAAGGTTTTATAAAAATGAACTACCCCATTATTTTATTCATAGATTTAAGAAAGTAATTAAATAATAATATAATATCTTTATATTTTATTATATTTTCATACGTTACAAGTGTTGCTAAAGTCACGTGAATTGGTTTAAAAATTTGACCTCTTGTGATAAAAATTTTCTTATTAAAGAGGATAAAAATAACCAATGACCATGGTTATAATGAACCAAGAAAAATCAAGATAATATAAATAAGATGAAAAGAGATAAACACACATATTTTTATAGTAGATTGTACAACTAATTTAATCCAACCAACCTTAGTTGGTTTTCTGTTATGTTATTCAATTATTTGATTGCAAAATCACCTCTGTAAGCAAAACAAGAATTACATAACATTTCTAAAACATTCTTCAAAAATAATTTTAAGATATTGAAAACATTCAATTACCTACAAACACACCATAAGTTAGTGTATAATAACACAAAAAGATGCAAAGGAAAGGAAAGATATCACCTAAAGTGACAAATATTTCTTAAAAGAATTACAATGTAAAATCTATAATACTTTCAATCTTGATTGATGATTTTGAGTAATAAATTTTCTTCAAAAATATAAAAGATGGTTCTTCAATAACTCTTGTTTTAAAAAACGGCTAAAACTTTTGTAAGTACTTGAAAAAAATTGTTGAGAGTTTAAAACAATAATGGGATGCTATTCTTTTCTAAAGAAGTTTAAAAACATTTTGTCAATAATAATTGAGATAATCAATTATAGTTAAACATAATCTATTATGTCTTTCATGTTATTAAAAAAATATTTTGTATTGATATAATTGATTATTATTAAACATAATAAATTATTTGTGAAAATATAGTCTTCCATATTGTTGAACATAATTGATTATTTCAAAAAATAATCAATTATTTGAGAAACTTATCAAAATATTTTTTTATCAACATAATATATTATTATTAGAAAGAATGGATTATTTGCAAACATAAAAATTAGATTTGTTACATATAATCGATTATTAACTTAACATAATAGATTATTTGTTCATAAAAGGAAAAACCTAGTTTTTAAATTAATGTGAAAAATAATAAAAAGAAACAAAAGAGGGTCAAATTATGTTTAAAGAATATTTAAAAAGTTTTAACTTGTATTCTAAATCGCACAATTCAAAATATAAGAATTATATTTTTGAATTTTACAACATATACTTGGTGAAGTAAAAGCAAAGTGAGCGTCATTTCGGGGCAGCTATAACCATGTCACAAACTAAGCATATTCAGCCTAGTGTTCCATTTAGATAACTACAAAAACTCCTTGAAAAAAACACCTACATTCTTACTTTCTGAAAAAAAAAAAAAAAAATCATTTTGCTTCGTCTACTAGTACTTCTTCTCCTTCTCTTAAAGTGAAACAAAGAGCCATATTTGAAACTTCACCATAAGCAACTGGGAAGAACAAATTTATTGGCCGTAGAGAGAGAAGAAACTCAAAACTTATGGATGTGTAGAAACATTTTACGGCCTTGTAAGAGTTTCCTCCTCGGCAAATTCTTCCCGCACCTTCATTATTTATTTTTACACCTTTACGGGGAAAGTAAAAATACAGTTTTACCTTGTTCATTTTCTCAAACGCATCCTCTTTTCACATTTTCATATTTTAGACTGTACAATTGAAAATATAATTTTTTTATTTTAAATTATACAATTCAAAATATAAATTTTATTTTATAGTTTGGATCATATAATTTAAAATACAAATTTTAGAATAGTATTTTAGTATTTTTAAAAATACGAAGATGCAGGAAGAAAAGCACGGAGGTGCAGGAAGAAATATCGTCCTCTTGTTTAAAGTAGTGGAAGTGTGTTTGGACTTTAGCCCAAAGTCATATATCTATAATACAGTTAAAATATGGGATTGTAACTCAAAATACTTTCATGGAACTGAGGAAGAGAAACGAAGTTGAGATTCTGCTAGATGAAACAATAATTTGGACAATAAACATGTTGTGTCGACAATAGTAGTGCTAAAATGTACGATTGTAATATCTGTCTTTTTGATTGGATCAGGTTGATATATTTGTTAAAAATACACATAAGTTTGACTCAAAATCAGAATGCGTGTTAAAAATGGGAGCTAAAAAAATATGTTACGAGCCTTTCTCAAATTGAACAAAGAGCTAGCAAAGCATAGTTAAACTTTACATGTAGGTGTTAGAAGAGGAGGTATTTCTCTTACCACTCCTACACCTTCTTGATACATTTCCACAGGTGTTGCAAAAGTCCCGAATTGGAAATATTTTAGAATGCATAATTCAAAAATTTATTTTAAATTACACAATTCAAAATTCAAAATATATGTTTTATAATATATAATTCAGAAATGTATTAGAAAAATGTATAATTTAAAATATATTTTTAAATTTAAAAACTACATTTTGAACTACACAATTTAAAATGTATTTCAAATTATAAAATTATATAATTTGAAAATATATTTTGTATTGTACTTATAGATTACACAATTAATTTTTTTTTCTATTACGTATTTTAAAAATTTATTTCAAATTGTATAATTTAAAATAAGATTTCAAATTTTACAATCCACACACTTCCATGGAAGTACAGAGGAAACCACGTGGGTGAAAAAGTAATTGTTTAGAAGAGTTTATAAAGTAGTGCTTTTTAGGTTTTTAGCCATATCATCCTCCAAAAACAAAAGAAGGAAGGAACTCCACATTTGCTTTCCGGATCACATTAGAAATTGATAATGCCCTTAATAGAATAGTAGAAGGGAGAGTGGTACATTAGAAATTGATAATGCCCTTAATAGAATAGTAGAAGGGAGAGTGGTGCAGTGGGTGTTTTGCATTATACAGGGGTGCAGAGTTGGTATAGGGTTTTTGATTTTCGTATCGTTTTCTGTAGAAGATTTTTATATTATGGAAACGTTTTCTAAAAAAAGGGGTGAGGACGATTACTTAGGGAAAATATTTTTTAAAAGAGAGAAGTTGCTTTGCTTATAGAAAATGTTTTTCAAAAAAAACTTTCATATTTCGGAAAATATTTAAAGTAAATTACTGAAAAGCTTTTTTGTAAATCACTATCAAGTTTTCCGAAATAAGAAAGTTGTCTCTTGAAAAACGTTTTCCAAAATATAAGGATATAAACGTCCATTCAAATGTTATGATGGGGTGCAGGAAGCAATTCTCAAAACAAAATCATGGGACTATCCGTGTTATAGCTCTCCTATCAAAGACTGTTTATATGGTTCTTAAAAAATATTATAGGTACTATAGGGTTGAATCTATATTCGGGCTATACTTAGGTTATAATAGAAAGGGTGTCTAGAAAAGTGATTACAAATTATAATTATTTAATGTTCATTCTCTTGACCAGGGTTAGCCTTTTAAGACTGCATAGAATCATTATTCTACAGCAGAATTGTGTGCTAGAGTCATACCCTCTTCTTCTATTACTGCGGCTGCAAAATCATATAACAGAACTCATTCCACCAACATGGTACTCTGCCAGACACTATTCAGACATAACTACAAGCCTTTGACATGTCCAAAATTTAATGGCACAGTGTGTTTAGTTGGACAAAGAGCTCATCTCCGAACTAGTTATAGAACCGTTATAGCTCCTTTGTTCATAACAAATGGATCCAATCCTCCTCTCACCACAAACTTTGCACCCTGCAAAGCAATAGCATGCCCTACCCCCTCACCAGAAAATGATGCAAACATTGTTAACAACTCCACCAAGGATGAGATTTCTGATGGAGCTTCCAAGGGGAAGAGCTTCTGGGGTGCTGTTGGTTTGATCATTGGTACTGCTGTGGGCCCTGGAATGCTGGGTTTGCCTGCTTTGACCATTAAATCTGGTCCATTTCCTTCAACAATCATAATTCTTGTCTCCTGGCTCTATGTCATCTCCTCAATCATGATTGTTGCTGAACTTTGCTTTGATTTCATGGAGGAAGATGGGCTTGAAGAGGTGAGCTTCACAAGCCTTGCAACCAAGACATTGGGAAGTGGTTTTGGTGCATTTGTTGCTGTGGTTTACTCCAGCTTGTCCTTTTCCTTGCTGGTGGCCTGTGTTGCTGGTATTGGATCCATTTTCTCTTCATGGTTTTCACAAGTTAATGTTTTGGTTGTTCATGCCTTGTTTCCCCTTCTTGTTGGAACATTGATTGCCTTTTTCCCATTTAAGACCATTGATGTTGCTAACCGGTTTTTGTGCTTCCTTATGCTTTTCTCTATAACTGGACTTGTTGGTATTGGAATATTTGTGGCAAGAGCTAACATCATAAACTCAGTTGCTTTAGCCTCATGGAATCTTTCATCAATACTTCCTATTATACCTGTGGCTGTACTCACATTGGGGTTTCATGTCATCACTCCTTTTATATGCAAGGTTGCTGGGAACACTGTACATGAGGCTAGGAAAGCAATACTAATTGGTGGGGCAGTTCCTTTAGTCATGGTTTTGTCATGGAATTTGATTGTGTTGGGGCTTGCAGGAACTGACAGCACACTATCTACTTCTGGTGACCCCATATCCCTTTTGCTTTCTGTGAATCCATCTGCTTTGTCAGCTGTTCAAGGCTTTGCTTTCTCTGCTCTGGCAACTAGCTTGATAGGATATGCTGTGAGCTTGCCCAAACAGCTTCTTGACACTTTGGAGTTGGTATCTGGAAGGGCTACAAAGCATGATAGTAGTGGAAGAGTTGGATTAGCCTTTTATTCAGCAGGGTCTTGTGTTGGTAATTCAGGGAAGGTTTGCTTCAAAGGTTCAAGAAATGTTGGACCTAAAATGAGATCAAATGAGAAAACATATGATCCAATTAAAGTCCTTATAACACTCTCCCTCCTTGGTTTCTCCGTGCTGATAGCTTCATTTTTTCGCTCTACGTTTTCAACAGCCCTTGATTTTGCTGGGGTCTATGCCAATTGCTTTCTGTTTGGTATCATTCCTCCTGTGATGGCTTACATCCAACAATCCAAGAAGAAAATCAGGTATGTAAAGCTGTTAAATGTTTCACATAACAAAACTGAGCATTCTAATGAAACCTAAGCTATATATTTGTATACTCGCACAGATATAGCAGGTTCTATTTTCCTAAGCTCTTTAAGATACATATAATTATGTAATAAAGTTTCAACACAAATAAGATTGATTTCTGAAATATGGATGATTACTACCTTAAAGACTTATTCACGGTTATTGCATAAGCTTCTCAAGAAATAACAGGAGTTTCTTAAGTGATACTAAACAACACATCGTGGATGATTATTGTCCTTAAATATTTATCTATGGTGTGTTTGTAGGCCTGCATGATACAACAGAATCCTTTCAAGTAGCACTAAGAAACACAAAACTAGGAAACAAGCTCATAAGAACAAAAAAGCAAGAACCAAAGTAGGAGAAGGGATGAGTAAGTGAAATTATATTGGCAAAGAGTAAAAACACCTATTTAGGACAGATTTTTTTTTGGAACAGAAGACAACTTTTGTGAATGAATCGCAGGAGGGATACAAGCAAATCAATTACAGATCTTTTGTAATACTTTGTTGACAACAATTATGTAATGCATGTTGTTGCCATATATAGTTTAGGTATCCAAGTATGAGTCTAAGTATATATGGGTAGAAATAAGTAAGTTGAGCAATATATAAAAAAAAAAGAAACTTCTAAATCTAATGTCTTAAGATTTTGGGTTGAAAATAGTATCATTCCCTTACGTGGCTGAACTTATTTCTCATTTTTACAAGATCTTCGGCTATGCCCCTATTATTCTCGTAATAGTGTCTCAGAGCATGTTTAATTTTAGCATGGTGATTCCAACCCTGCATAAAGTAGAGACTATAGTATTTTACAGTATAAGATTATCAAAGGTGTTGCATCTTTTGGCTCTAACCAATTGGTACCTCCTTTTCTCTGTTATACAATTATGTAATGTGACCCCCTAACCTTGTTATGTGATTTTCAACATTTTTTAGTTTCTTGAAAACCGTATTGGAGAACTAATTAATAACACTTTTACCCAATTTATTGATTTCCCAATGCTTCAGTGTTGTGAAGGAAAAGACTTTGATCATTGGCTTCTAACAGTAATTTTATGACTTTGCAGGCAATCAATCATTCCAGGTGGAAATGGGACACTTCTATTGCTCTTCATCATCTCTGTGATTTTGGGAATTTGGCATTAGAGATTCTTGCCATGTTTCAACTTAGAAAGTTGTCAGAAAGGTAATTAACATACAATAAGTAACAAGACTGAGGTAACTTAAACCACTTTTGTGTTTCTGTTACCCTTTTAGACAATATAATCATTCATGTTGGGTAAAGGGTGCAATGATATCTCATTATAAATTGAAAATATTGCACTTGCAATCAAATGAAACAGAACAAAACGAAGAAATCTGATAAGTTGAAATGAAAAACATTTGATGTTTACAGTAAAATCTCTTCCAACCAAATAAATTAAAGAGCCTTGTTCATTAATTAAAGTTCTACTTTTCTTTTTAATTTATTTGTAATATATATTAAAAAAATTCTTATTACGCAATTTTTATCTCTAAAACACATGTTTCTTGCATTTAGACTTTTAACTTTATTCATCAGGTACACTAATATCCATTCTAAATCATTATGTCCTACATTGCTTACATCACTACTAGAAAATTACTTATTACTTATAGATTTTTCAATCATTTTTTTTCAGAAAATATATGTGATTTTTCGCATGTAATATTTATTGTAAAGATTTTTTGGGTAAAAGACTTTTCGCAAGATATACATACAAATTTTCTTACGTCTATGTTAATTAGACATTTTTCTTGAATAAAATTTTACAGCAAAACTATTAAAAAATTAAAAAATATTTGTTGGGAAATTTCTTGTGAATATAAGTTTATAGGCAATAACATTGTAATAATTTGCAAAGAATATAGTTAAATAATATTTTCTACCAATTTTCTTGCAAATTATTTTTTACAGAAAAATGCAATAAAGTATTATTTATATGAATAATTAATTTTATACATTTTTAAAATTAATTAAAATTTAAAAATGATAAATAAAAATAGTATAAACGCTTTATAATAATAATAATTATTATATATTGATATTAAACTAATTAACGTAAATTGTTTTTTTTTTTTATAGAATATTCAGTTTTGATAATATTATGATACCATTTATATAAAACGATTCTAGTATTTATTTAAATAAAACTATATACTTAGTTATAGTATATAAAATTAAGAAAATAAAATAAGATATATTTAGATAAAATCAGAGACATGTAATTTTTATAAAAAAATTGGGAATTTTTTTTTATTAACTTTATCCTTTGAAATTATTATTAAAATGAAATTTTTAATTCGATTATAATTGTTTTTTTTTTTTTGTTCACGTGCACTCTGCTCTATTATGAATAACATTATTTACACTTTTAAATAACTTTACCTTTAACCTACTGGTACATTTTAACTATCTAGAAATAGATCCACGTTTCTTATGCTCTCGTAGGGTTTCTGAGACGAAGGATAACGGTTCTTGGTGCTTAAAAAGGGGGAGAAGTAAAGGGGGAGCAGAACTGAAGTATGGGATCATAATTGAAGTGAAAGGAAGAGTGAAGAATAGTAAGAGGGGAGCACATGTTAAGGGGAGCTATCAAAGTAAGTGAATTAAATAATAGTTTAGAGTTATTTTCCTTTTATGTTGTTTTGTAATTGTGACTAAAACGTAACAGACTGAAATAAAGTTTATTGTATTTATAGAACAAAAGCAATAGGTATTTCTATGGTAAAAACTCTGCTAAAATTGTTGTTTCTCAATTTCTCTAAATTTTATTAATATAATAATTTCTGAATATACTCTTTAAAGGAATGAAAAAGATTTCATATAATGCTATTAATGAGAATTGAGTTTATCTTTCACCACTTTGATCATTCATTAAACTCATGATTTATTTTATATATATATATATATATATATATATATATATATATATATATATATATATATATAAATTTAGTTTGGTAATTAATGTTTGATAAAAACCTAAAGAACCTTGGTTTTAGGAAAACATCATGGCTAATCTTTTAATAATTTAAGTATTATGAAAAACGTAAAGATTGTTAAGGAAACATCTAATATCTTATGATTTTAACTAAGTGTTGAAAATAACAAAGCATAAAACATAAGTGTGCTTTGTCTATAAGATGTAGGTTGTGTGAAAACAATAGATAATGAAAGACACAAGTGCTTTTTATAATAAATTATATAACACTATGCAGTCTAATTTCTACATCGGATAAAAACTTATATGCTCAAATGATATGCACATAGTTTAACCTAACCTCATACTTCACAAATATTTATATTCTTACTCTATGTTGCAGGAGATGTTTGTTTCTTTCGTATGATCAAAATATCCATTTTAAAGATTATGTCACATCAATGATCTTTTCAAACACAAGCTAAAGCTGCTTTGCCTCACCAATTCCGTGACACTTGCTTGTCAACACTAGAAAAGACTGTATGTTCAATACGAATTTACACTTTATATAATTTCAAATAAAGACTTTTCATCAAGATCTGATATTGGTATGTTCATAGAAGAAAAGATGTGAATTTAATGCATTCATGCAATGCATTTAATGTTTCTCAACATTAAAGCTTATCAAATGTAAGAAAGACACTCAAATGAGTCTAAAGTTGACTCAATGATCAAAAAATAGATTTACAGCAACTATTTTCTTCCACAACTATATAAAGTCATCTAACATGAAGAAGTAGAGAAAGTTGACATTACAAAAAGTACCAAAACACTGTTGAAATATATGTATGCCCTAAATAACTTTGTAAGAACATTGTCTATTTTCAACCTTTAGTGAACTAGGAGAGAGAGCTTAACCTTGTAAATATAAAAAAATACAACAACTCTCTAGTGAGCAAACCTTGTGATCTATCGATCACAAAGATAATTTTATTTGTCTTGATCCAAGAGTGACTTGTTGAAAGAATACTCGAGTTGAACTAGAGTGGTTTGTAGAAAGAATACTTGTTTATATTTCATAGTGGTAGTCTTCCTAGTTGAACTTGACTAATTGATCAAGAACTAGATACAATTTGTGCTATCAGATGAACTAATATAAAAATATTGAGTAATCCTTCTTCCTTTAACTTTTAAGCAAAAATTTCTATCAGATCATCATCTAACCATTCTTAAACTTATTGTTTAACCGCTAAGTATCAAATGATACTTGAGAAAAACAAGAATTTTTGAAACACAATTGAACCCTACATTATTGTGCTTTTTCCATTTTTCACATTATGTATCTCAATCTCCTAGCTTTGAAGATTATTAGTTTCCAAATCATGTGTATAAGCTGAAGAAAGCTTTACATGATCTCAAACAAGCATCAAGACAGTGGTATGAGAGGCTTAGTAACTTCCTTCCATCTCAGAATTATGAAAGATAAAGAGTTGACAAGACTCTTTTATAAGAAAATTTCAAAATGATAATATTCCTGTACAAGTTTATGTAGATGAAATAATATTTAATGCCAATAATGGTTGTTTGTGTGAAGAATTTGTATTATTTATGTACGACGAATTTGAGATGTCCATAGTGGGAGAGGGGACTTACTTCTTAGGACTTCAAATCAAACAAATGACACATGGAACCTTCTTGTGTCAATCCAAATACTGTACAAACTTGTTGAAGAAGTTTGAAATGGAGAACTACAAAGAAGTTACTACACCTATGTCTACAAAATGCTACTTAGATTCTCATGAAAAATGAGCAATTGTTGACACAACCAAATTTAGAGGGATAATTAGATCATTGCTTTAGTTGACAACAAGAAGACTTGATATCATGTTCAATATCCATATGTGTACAAGATTTCAGTCCAACCCCAAAGAATCACACTACAATACTCTTAAAAGAATTTTGAAATATTTGAAATGAACTATACATGTTGGACTACGGTATCCGGATGATGCTCCTCTAACCTTAGTTGGTTTTTCTAATTTAGACTTTGCAAGCTGTAAGATTGATAGAAAAAATACAAGTATTACCTATCACATTCTATAAGCAACTTGATGTCTTGGCAAAGTAAGAAGCAAGCATGTGTTGCCTTTTCAACAACTGAAGCTGAATATACAACTATTGGCAATTGTTGTGGAAAAATTTTCTAACTAAAATAACAATCACTAGATTTTGGACTTTAATTATAAAAGGTACCTAATGCCATAAATTTAACCAACAACCCAATCAACAATTCAAGAACCAAGGATATTTAAATAAGACATTTACTTATTAAAGACCACATTATAAAAGGTGATCGTGAAATGAAATTCCTTGATACTGTGAACTAGTTAGCTAACTTATTCACCAAACCACTAGCAAGAGATAAGTTCAGTTATCCGACAACTGAACTTGATGTTCTTGATTACTCTAATATTATGTGTTTCTTCTACCTTAGTTTCTCTTAGATTAAAAGGTTTATTCATATCTCAAGGATCTATATCTCCATATTTGATGTTTTAGTGTAGTTTAAATAACTATATACAATTGTGTTACTGCATTTATCTTCATATTGTTTTGTTTTTAATAGATTAACTTGTTGAAATAACCAATTAAGTTCCTGACTCAAAACATTGATCTTGTATTTCTCCTATGTTTTAATCGATTCATCTAACAAATTAATTTATTATATTGAAAAATACAAAGATAACAATTTTATACTTGTTTACCCCTACCACTTAGGCTACGTCTAGTTCTCCCTTGAACAAACTGTTTAAGAGGTTCTATTATACTGTAAACGTTTCCAAGGAGTACACAAACCTATCCAAATTAAAATGAGCACATAAACCTCTCCAGGTTATATGAGTACACAAACATTTTCAGGTTAAACCAGTCCTTATCTCCCTCTAAGATCAAGACCACTCAGAAATGAAGAAAACACTCTCAAAGAGTGTACAACTAAAGCGCACAAGGATTTACTTCACATTTGTGAAGAATTACAAGAGATTTTTGGACAACTCAAATTGATAGACGCTCTTAAGAAAATATGAATTAGACGCTCACTACATGAAGTAGACGTTCTTTGACAAAGTAAACGCTCAACTTTTTACAATGTATTTTACTTTGTTCTCTTGTCTATCTTGTTGTTCTTCATTTTCAAATTGATGTAAAATATACAACTCAGAAGAAACTAGTCATTGGAATCCATGATATGCTAGTTTAGATGCAACAGTTCTTCATCTTCCATTTTCTCGTTAGACACTCTATAAGGAAACTCTTGGTTTTATATAAAACTTGATTGATATTGCAAAGGAAAAAATTCAAATGTAGATGCAATATTATAAATAAAAAAATAGTAAAATTCAATTTCTATTTTGAAAGCTTCCCATTATAGATTACAATCAAATGTTGGATTTCAAAAACCTTGTGAAAACAGAGTAAACTTGAATGTTGCTTTTTACGCGTTGTGTATCTGATTTAGTAAATCACTGAGCGTGTTAATTTGAAATTGTTTTTCAAAGCAATTGAGAGAATAAATCAAACCAGAGCTAATTCGCAAGTTTCTAAATTTATAAGAAATTAGAACTTTGGGTTCTTCGCAAGCGTCTATAGGAAAATCTAATATGGAAATAAATTCCATTATTTCCAAAAGCATACGTAATTAATCATTGATTAGAGAAATTAATATCTTTGATTTGATATTACGATTTGCTATATTCAAAGAAAATATTTTAGTTCAAAAGCTTTCACAATTTGGTTTTAGACGTTGTTCTTACATGTCTTGAAATTAATTCACTTAAAACCTTATCAATCCTTTGATTTTGATTTGTACTTAATCGATTAAAGGTTAGGCAAAGTCAAACGAACCAAAATGAGCCCAAAATGATCTTGGAAAATGCTTATCTAGTTCAATACAGTGACTGGACCATCTAAAGAAAAAGAGAAGACTAAAATATCTAATGTTTTGTTGATCGTCTAATGCTTGGTTGACGAGCTAAAATCGCTTTGACCAACCAATAAGAATTGACCTTCTAATACAACTTTGACAATCTAATGAGGTGTTGACCATCTTGTCTAGAGTTAACTATGTAATGCAGCATTGACCATCTAATCCAGGGATGACCATCTAATACCGTTTTGATCTTCTAAAACTGCATAAATTCTTTGCACAAACTAGATTTCTTAAATTCCAAATAATCACTTGGAGTATTGTTATCATCAAAAATAAAATTAGATCATGAGATGATTTAATGGAGTCTTGGATGGTCTAGCATGACTACACCATCTAATGGTCTAACAATCTCCCACTTTTTTGTGATGACAAAAGAACAAATTTTAAGGTCAAAACCAACAATCAATAATATGAATAACATATAAAACACAACAAATTTACGAGTAGTGGAATTAATATGAATATAAATTTGTATTATGATCAAAGAGAGCATACCCCATTCAAATCATATAACAAAAACAGAGACAAAAACTTGCAATGAAATTCTACAAAAAGATCCAAACCTGAAAACTAAAACTGTTAAACTAGAAAAATACCTATAACATCAAACTAATTGTAACACCAATAAAACTGCAACATTAAAAGAAATTTTCTCAAATATCTCTCCCTATTTTCGGCATCATCGAAAAGGGTTTATAAGAGAAATCATCGTGGATACTTGAGACAGGACAATGGGTAGAAGGTTTTTCTTTAAGGAATGTCCTAATACGTCTCATTTGATAAAAAATCTTTAAAATATATCCATCAATATGAGAAGTTAAGGAAAACTCTAACTCCATAAATATGTGATTCATCATAACAAGCTTATGGCTTTGCGTACTATTCATAAGAATATCCTCAGTTTCTTTTTGTATCTCTCACGTATAATGTCTTATATACAAGACAAATGAACAATATTTAGGGGTAAGGGTAAAGGTACAAATTTTTCTGATTTAATGCCATTTTTTAAAGTCTAAGGGTGAAGCCTTAGGGAAACTAGCGTAAGCAAAAACAATTGGTAAGATCAAATTGGGCTCAAGATGTGGAAGACAAATCAGGTTTTGGGAATTCATAAACTTTGACAGAGGTGTTAAAAATAGTTTTTGGGGACAAAAAATTGTAGCTCAAATTCTCAATTTCAAAAACTTCCAAAATTCTCCTCTTAATTTGTGAAAATTTTGTCGAACATAATCAATCATCAAAAACAATTTTCAGAATATATTTTGATTTAAACCAAAAAGGAAGTAATTTTATATTGAAAGAGATTTTATAAAACAATAAAATATCCTTCAATAGATTTTGATTTAATTTTGAAAGGAGTTATAATTTATATTTCAAAAGAATTTTAAAAAATATTATATCTATTGTTAGACGTTTCAGCAAGTGTACTGAGTCCTCAAGTAGTATAGAAAATAAGTAGAGTATCGTCTCCACAGGGAACAAAATTTATAATTGAAGATTGAAGAGGTATCAATGTATTATGAATGAAATACGTAATAAAGGTTGATTTGAATGTGAGTAAATTGATGAATGCAATAGTAAAGCAATTAATATTAAAAGTTGCAAAATTAATATGAATAAAGGCCTTGGGATTGAATTGTAATACTCTTCTTCTCATACACTCTCAAACATATATTAACATCATCTTTTCCAATTACCAATCTGTGCAAATAAAAATCATTCAACCTGATTCCTCTAGCATTGAAATTTTTAAATTAAAATACCTAGCTTTGTCCCAGTTACTAGAATAGATTAATTAGCCTTAAGAGTTGTTGCTTTAAACAGTCACTGCACTATAATCCATCCCTGAACTTATACATGCAATGAGTTAAACGTTGGTTCCAATTTCAAAAAGTGCTTTCCAATCACAATAACAAATATAAGATAAATCAAAGTATAAGTAAAACATAAACAAAGCTAATTGAATTTAATGATATCAAACAACGTTAAGAGTGCATTTAAAGTTGAGAAATTACATCCAATCCCAAGAATAAGAAGTTTAGATACGCATGGTAGCCATGAAAATATAAGAGAAAAGAAAAAGAAAGGATCTTGATCAACCATGGTGCTCCAAGAATCTCCAATGAGTGATAAGTGATCCCCAAGTTTGACCTAAATTTAACCTTTTATAGCTTTCGCTCCTTGCATTAGGTCAAATTGCGGCTGTTATTTTGTAACTCATGCTCCTGCCACGTTGACGCCTTCCAATTAGGGCTTCCGTATAAAAGTCTTTAAGTGAGTTTTAGCCTGAGTTGTAGCCTTTGCTTAAGCGAAAAGTCACTTATGCCCCTTTCTTTGCTCCTTCAGTGCCTCTGTTTTCTCTCTCTTCAGATTTAACCTAATTGCCAACAAAATCACTCTTTTCACAATAAAACGCATTAAATAGCAAAATGAATAATAACAAACCTAAAAATCAAAATTTAAACCAAATTAATCAACACCAAATCTGCAACAAATCAACTAATAATTAACGCTTATCAAAAGTCTCCCCACTTAGGTTCTTGCTTGTCCCCAAGCAAGACAATCACAAAACCAAGTTCTCAACATCTCACAATTCATGTTTGGTCATTTTTTTCCAAACATTCTCTTAAATTCAAGCAATTATCTGAAGCTCCATAGGTTAGAAATCCAACAATCAAATGTTTAGATAACAATACACAATTCATGATAGGATACTCTCAACTCACACAATCCTCTCCAGTATTTCTCTCAAAAGTGTCATACTACTCTCAATCAAAAGTTGTTACTTATTTATTAGCAAATTAATCCCTGCAATTCATAAGTCAGAAGGTCTTCATAATGTTATAATGAGGCATGGCTACAAAGAATTTTTGTTTTTCTTGGAACACAAAATGTATGAGTATTTTCTTGGAATAGCAAGCATGTGTTGCTCTCTCTACTGCTGAAGCTAAGTACATTGCAATAGGGAGCTGTTGTGCTCAAATTTGTTAGCTTAAACAACAACTTAGTGACTTTGGTCTTAAAGTCATAAAGGTACCTCTATTCTGTGACAACACTAGTGCTATTAATCTCACTAAAAATACAGTGCATCACTCTAGGACAAAGCATATTGAGATTAGGCATTATTTCATTAGAGAGCAAGTGAGCAATGATATTTGTGAAATCAAATTCATTGAGTGAAAAAACAATTATCAGATTTTCTCACTAAACCACTTGCTGAGGATAGATTTAATTGCTTGAGAACTGAGCTAGGCATATTGGATATCTCTAACATAGCATAACACATGAACCATGAACTGCTTAATATTCTGCTCACAACAGCAAAAATAAATCGATTTATTCAAGTTGAAATCGATTTATTTCTGCCCTTGGAGCATTTTTTTTTTCAGTTTTCGGTTTTTGTTACTAATGCTTTGTTTAATCTGTTCTGAGTTATCCATGGGGTAAATAAGTTTCGTGAAAGCAAATTAAATGCATTGAAGAGACTCAAGCATGCAAATTACATTGAATGGAGCTCAACTTCCCAACTAATCAACTTTGACCATCTTGAGCCACTCAAGAGACACTTGTCCTCACTTGATTGGAAGTCAAAAAGGTGAATTCTGAAAAGTTAAAACTGTGTGTGCAATTACTCTGCCATTTCCAAATATAGATTACTCTTGCCCCAAAGGGAGAACAAGGTAATACACTCCAACTCATAATAGCTAATGGGTAAAAACGAAATTTGCTTTTGTCTATGTGTTTGATGCTTATATAAGTCATACTTTGTGCATACATTCTGCATAAGTGATAGCCAAATATCAGTTGCAGAACCACTCTCTCCTTACATAAAAACAGCTTCTACCAACAACAAAACCACTCTTCTTTCACAAGAAAAACAATTTCCATGGCTTCATCTAGCAAACCAAAAAAGAGAATAAAACAAACAGTGAGTGAACCTGTATTTGTTGATAACAGGGGGCATTTAGAGTCATGGTTTGCTAATGAGAGTGAAGAAATAAGCAATAAAAGCATTAATGCTTACTTGACAACTTACAACAGGAAAATCATCAACACTCCAAAGTTTATAAGGCTAGGATGGCTCAAGGAACAACAACTTCGTGATGTATGTGAGTTGTTGGAGTTTCAGGGACTAGAGAAGTTCCTTGGTACGACTGGAAATATATATCCAGATCTCGTCTAGGTTTTCTACACCAATTTGAAGGTGCACGAGGATAAACTGGAGTCAAGAGTTAAAGGTGTTAAAACGTGGGTGAGTTCATTTAAGTGGCTATTAGTTGCTGGTATTAAATGTGAAGGAATCAAAGTAGGCAAAGGAAATATTCAAGAACTGAATGATTATAACAAGATCACTTTCTATAGGAGCTGCTTACAAAAACCTCAAGGTATCATGAGGGGGTTTCAAGTTGGAGAACTAACCTTGATTACAAGATTGGTTGCATTCTTCATAGTGTGGATTTTAACTCCAAAAGGGCATAATCATGCAGTACTTCACGAGGAGGATCTCATTCTTATGTACTGTATCATCAACCGTGAGAAAGTAAATTGGGCTTATGGTATTAGGGAACAAATGGAAAAAGCCGAGAGGTTAGCTGATTATAAACTTCTCTATGTAATATTGGTGTCAAAGTTTATCGAACACTATGAGGTACCTCTTGAGGGGGAGCTAACAGAACTGGTTAAGCAAAGCTATGAAGTTTCTAAAACAAATGTACACAAGATTGGATTAACTCAAGTGAACAATGGCCAATGGGTGTGCCAGGCTGATGCTGCTAAAAATGCTGAAGGTAGAGCTGCTGCTGAAGATGGTGAAATGGAAACAAATGAGCAAAGAACCAACCGTGAATTTTACACAGCCCATTTTCAACACTTGGATCTTCAAATTGAAGTTGTGCAAGACCAGCTGAACACCATGGTTGCATGGAATGAGCCTCATGAGTAAATCATGCATATCATAACTGTTTTCTCCCATTTGATGAATACATAGGGAGAGAATGGAGTGTGTGAAGAGGATTTGCTGCTACGGATTTGCTACTACTATCATTTGTTGGGTGTGTTGCTGTTGTATTTGGCTGCTCTGTCATTTGCATTGTCATTTGCATTTTGTTTTTAGTTTAAGTCCTATTGTGTATGTGCATTCTGTTTTTAGTTTAAGTCCTGTTGTGTATGCTTTAATCTGTTCTGGTTTAGGTTTATCCGATTACAGGTTAATCTGCTACTTCATTAGGTTCTAGAGGTCATTTCATGTTTTAATATGTCAATTTCAATTGTTATATTTCTGTGATATAACTGCTACTTTGCTATCAGATATGTGTTGTAATTGTGTTCCATTTGATATCTTGTAAAATAGCAAAGACTAATGGAAGCAGCCTATGTTTTATGGTTAAGTAAATCTGCAACTTTGTGCTATGAAACTGTCTACTTTCACAAGTTTCTTTTTGTGTAGAAAAAGGAAGATACCACTCATACACTCAATTGTCTTCATCAAATAGGGGGAGATTGTTTGTACTCTCACAAGACTAAGGGTTTGATGAAGCTAAGCAAGCCAAAGCAAGCAAGCAATCAAGCAAGCAATTGGATGTGTCCTAGGCTTTGTTCTAGTGTGAGTGTGATTGGCAGAGAACCTATGTATAGTTAAGGAGAAGTCATCAGCACGTGGTCTAAAGTGATTAAAACTAACCAAAATATATAAGCTAAGAGTTTGGTGCAAATGGTTTTGAAAAACATTGCACTGGACAAAAATAAGTCGATTTCAAGCTAAGCGAAATTGATTTATTCGAGTCGTGGACAGAACTGAATAACTCTCTTTTTCAAAAACTATTTTGGGTTTTTCTCTTATAAAAACAGAAGGTTTTCTAACATGTGCAAAAGAGATACGAATTTGAGAATCAATCGTGAGATCATTGTGAAAAATAATTTTGGGAAATTAGGGATTTCTTGATCAAATTGATCGAGGCTTTTTCTTGAAGAATCACTCTTGACTATTGTACTGTGCAATTGAATTTATTGAAGACCGAGCAAAGGCCTCTCCTATTGCACCAATCAGGGAGTTTTTCTCAACCCTTCTTGATCCTGTTTGACTCAAGATTTGCGTTGATTCATTGTAATTTTTTGAAATTCTTGAACAATTGTATTGGTTTTGGGTTATAGAAGTTAGCCTTGTGTGTTTGTTGAATTGATTGGGGCTGCGGGGAGTAGTCAATCAATTTAGTGGGTTTCTTGATTCTTACAGAGAGTATTAATTGTTTGGTTGATTGTAAGTGAACAATTCATTGATTTATTGGAACTTTCTTTGCTTGAGGGGCAAAGGAGAGTGGACGTAGCCCTTGAGGAAGGGTGAACCAGTATAAAATTGATTGTGTTCTATTTTCTCGACCCTCATAATTTTGACATGTTCTTGCGCTGCCTACTGAAATTAATTGATAATTGATTTGATTCTTGATAATTTGCTGCAAAATTAAACTATCTCTTGTATAACGAAACTGTTTAGTTCATCACAGATTTGGTTTTGATAGTTATATAGTTCTATTTGGCATTTGTGGTTGTGCATCTTTAAAGGGTTATGGCTGCTGCATAGTTATTAATTTTCTTACTGCAGAAACACATTTTGTCCATCATCGTAGCACTATAATTGGGTTTTTACTTGACTGATTTTAATTAAGAATTGTTCATTTTTTTTAATTCATTGTGTGCGCTATCCAATCTTGATTTGGTTCCTTATAATTGACTCCTGTACAATTGTGAATCTATGATTGATTAATCTGTTGAAACTTTGGTTTTCAATCTGATTTAATACAAAATGTTCTGTATAAGTACATTGGGTCTTTTGGTTGATTACATATTAGTCATCTTTTAAATCCATCTTGTGCTTTGTAAATATTTTAACTGCTGTATTGAATGCTTTGAATATTCTGGATCTTTGTTGTTCTCAGTTTCATATTGATCTGGTGGTTACTACATATATCTTGTCTCTACTGCAGATTAGTTAACTAAGTATTTGCAAAATCACGTAATATTATATAGTGGTTATCAATTTTACATGTGTATATCTAGTAGCTTTATGTGGTATATCTTTGAGTGGATGCTATACCGTATTTTAATTGCTCTTGTACTGGGTTTGCATAGCAACCTTGCTATGATTTGATTTCTGCTGCTTTAGAAATCTTGCTTGTGTATAATTGTGATAGTTATTCACTCTACAGAAAAATAAACCAATTTATTTGTGCCTGAAATCAGTTTAATTTTGCATTGCACCCTATATCATTGATCTGTGAGATTCCTTAAAAGTTTTCTATTTTCAAAAATTGTTTTTAGACTTTTAAATTGCAAAAATCTTTCAAAGTTCAATTCAATCCCCCTCTTGAACTCAGCCAAATACATTTTAGAAAATAAATAAAATTAGACAAATATATCAAACACTTTAGCAAACATTTTTTATAAATAAAACTACGTAACCCTGATTTTCCATCCCTGATGGAAATACATAGGAGCAAGATAAAACCTTTTCGGGCCCCAAAAATAAAAAAAAATTGTTTGTTTTACCTTCACTTTTATCTTTCTTTTTGGAAAATAAACATTTTGAAAATCATACTCATTTTACTTATTTAGTTAAAGGTACCGTCTTCGGACGGAATTGTGGGGTGTTTTCCTCACACATAACCGACTCTCGAACTCAAAATCCGATTTCCCAGACCATAGCCTTAGTTTTCAATTTTTCCATAGTTTCTCATAATAAACTATAGTGACAACTCCTTTTCTCTATTTTTTTGAAATGATTTTATTTTTTCTTTGAGATCGTCGTCCCCGTCATGATCCTGGTTGCGACAGATGGTAACTCCACTAGGGAGATTTTTTTGAGAGTTAGGCCATTTTGATTAAATAAGTAAAAATGAGTGTGATGTTTAGAATGTTTATCTTTCTCTTTTCTTTTTTTTTTGTATATATTTATGTTTGTTTACTTTGCTAGAATAATTGAACCCTAGGTTAGATGACATGTTGTATATATTTGCATGAGATTTTCTGATTGTTTTGAAGGTGAAGGGTGAGGTATACATAATTCTCCCTTCACACACACATAATTGCATATCATGAGTGGGGCTCTATACCCGGGTCTGAGAAAGATTACAAATAGAAAGGTTTGTGTAGCAATACTGACAGGATGAACTTCCTTTCTTAGTTTTTGCTAGAACCCCAACTAGAGTTTGTTTGCTTTATTCACATTCTCACTAACAAGTTGTTTACCAGTTGTCATGAGCAATGTGGTGAAGTGAGCCATAGCTCTAGTGGCCTCATATCTTTATGGATTAGGAGCCATCCTGTGTGAGAATGCATCCAAAGTCCTAGATCTTTAAGTACCACTACGTTAAAAGTCTCAATTAGGGCACAAAGGGAGATATATGTGCATCTCAACCGTCCATCATTTTTCTTAAAAAAAAGAAAAGAATAATAAAAAGGGTTTAATGATTACTTAATTTTTGCAAAATAAAACGTGGGAATTTTTTTGTTATAAAAGCATGCATTGCATTTGTGTATATCATAATTGGGAAAGAATGTTCCCCTCGTGGCCTTCCTCACCCATACATTTCATGCATTTTGGTTCTTACTCGTTTTATTTGTTTTAGGTGAAAATTTTAAAGTCATGTGTATTTTTGATAAGATGAAATTCAACATGGGATCTGGAATCAAGAGAAAGTCAGAGTCAGAGTTACTAAAGAAAAAACTCCGCATAAGGGTGAATGAAAGTAATTTGACTGCCTCAGAGATTTGAGCAGAAAACTCAAGACGATAGAGAGAGATGTCTTCAAGAAAAAGTATGGGAATCTGCTAGGTTTGCTGGAAGTAGAAGCACAAGTGCTTACGCTTACTACTTTAGCGGCATATTATGATTCACCTTTGAGATGATTTACATTCTCGGATTTCCAGTTGGTACCAACTATCAAAGAGTTTGAGTAGATTCTAGATTTACCCTTGGAAGGAAAGACTCCATACAAGCACCTGGGACAACATGCCTCTATTATCGCGCTAGCCAAAATTATGAAAATAGAACCTGAAGAGCTGGAAGGCAGAATTGTAAGTAGGAAAGATGTGAAAGGTTTTCCTTAGGAGTTTCTGGAGGACTATCTGTGTCAATTAGCTGACAAAGAAGATTGGGAAACATACATGGATGTTTTCGCCATGACAATTTACGGAGTCCTGATGTTTCCCAACATTGAAGACTTTGTGGACTATGTTTTTTCACTAGCAAGACACGATCTGAAAATCCAGTTATGAAAATCTTGGCCGACGTCGATAGAGCTCTTGATTTGTGTTGAGAGGAAGAAGAAGAAAATGTTGTGCTGCTTGCCCATAGTATACGTTTGGCTCACGTCTCGTGTTGGGGAAAGAGTTGTTGATATCAGCTGTCCGGTGGAAAGAGTACTGCAGCATGGCCTTAGGGTTAAAGGAGCACAAGACTGGGCACAATTCTTCCCAACTTTGGCGGAAGAAAAAATCAAGTGGCATCTTTCATGGCAACAGAGGTCGCGCCTCATTTATTACTGTGGGAAATACTCTAATATGCCACTTATTCACACCAAGTGTTGCATTAATTATAATCCGGTAGAGGCAATTCGGATATCCTACCAGAGGGTCTCCAACACCTGTTGCTCTTGCCACTTTGCTGGCGTATTATGAAAATGGACTAGCTATCGACACTAGGTTAGAACCGCCTAGGGCCATTTAATTCGTATGGAGAAAGATTTTAGATCGTGAACTTTGGATATAGAAGTTCCTTAGCTTCGGTGGGTCATCAAAAGTTGCCCTTCAAGATGATCACTCCACATCCAGTGAATGAAGAAAAAACACCAGACACAGAGCCAGAAGAGATGAAGTTGTTAAAGAAAGAAATACAAAAACAGAAAGCAAAGAATGCCAAGGTAGTCGAGGATCTTCAAAGCCTACTCCATGATTATGTTGAAGGGTTTGATAGCTCGTGCTAGGGGTTAATTAGTCATTTCTTTTGTTTACCTTCGAGATGTATTGGGTTGTATTTTCATATAAGTCAGACTGTCTTTGACCCAAATTTATGTTAAATTTTCATATGTGTACTATGCAGTTTTCACACAATTTCCATATAATTTAAATGCATTCCATTTTTTTTGCTTGTCTTATTGTCATCTAATTCTTTTAAATAAAATAATAATAGTAATAACGGCCAAAGCACCGCGACACCCGTACAGAACACATGCCAATGGAAGAGCATGGAAGATTGGGGAGCCACCCAAGGAGAAATAAAGGCTAACATTAGTCAACTCAAAGATCAAATGACCCGAATTCTGGAAGTTTTGATAGCTTTAGAATCTCAGGTCTCTAGAAGTGAAGAGATGGATGTACAAGCGGGTAAAGCGACTTCTGTTGAATTTCTCCCTTTTGGTCTCCCTGCCGGGTACACTCCACCAACTCAGAATATGTTGAGCAGAACCAGATTTCGCTTACTATCCCTATTAGTGCTCCCGTTACATATACTAACAAGCAAGAAGTACTCCAAGGGACGTCGAATGATAATATGGCAAGCAGTAATGTGATCGGGGCATCTACTTCAGAAGGGCCACAAGTGACCATTCCTCCAAGAGTTCTGCAAGTATTGACGTGTGAAGGATGACAACCAAAGTCAACCGCTTTGACTGTTGGTATTGAGGGAGCAAAAGGAAAATTGGAGTGCTTGGAAGAGAGGCTATGAGCAATAGAAGGTGGGTATAGTTATGGATTAGGAGAGGCGGAAGAATTATGCTTGGTACCAGATGTAGTCATTCCATCCAATTTCAAGGTCCTAAAATTTGAAAAATTTAGAGGCATTACTTGCCCTAAGAGCCATTTGACCATGTACTATAGGAAGATGTCAACCCATGCTCACGGTGAGAAATTGCTGATACATTTCTTCCAAAATAGTTTGGCAAGGATGACCTTAAGTTGGTATATGCATATGGAACTGACACGCATTCATTCTTGGAAAGACTTGGTGGGTGCTTTCTTTGAAGAAATATAAGTACAATATTGATATGACACCTGACAAGATGCAGTTACAAAGCATGACAAAGAAATGAGCAAAACCTTTTAAGGAATATGACCAAAGGTGGAGGGAGATAGTTGCACAAGTTGAACCTCCACTACATGACAAAGATATGGTAGCCAGCTTTATAGATACGCTGCAGTCGCCCTTCTATGAGCACATGATAGGTAGTTCCTCCTTTAATATTGTCGATATGGTTATTATCGGAGAAAGGATCAAATTCGGGCTTAAGAGTGGAAAGATTGCACATGGCCCGCTCGCGCTCGCAAACACCAAAAAACTCAGATTCGTCCCCGGAAGGCGAAAGGAAGGAGAAGTCCAGGTGGCATCCACTATCTCTCATTGGGCGAGTCATGCCACACACCACTTTAGATCAAGTTATCAGTAGCCCGCAATGCATTCCCCTTTCATTGCAAATACAACACCAATATACCACCATCCACGGGCCCGTCTACAAGGGTTCCCTAGGCCCAGGGCTCCGTATCAAGCCCCACCTATGCCAAACAATGCCTACCACCATGGTGTGGTTTCACATTCCAATCAAGGTCAAGGACAAGTCTCAACCCCAAAAAGAATCCCAAAAAGATACTTCGTTAACTTCACTCCCATTCCGATGACTTATATGGAGCTTTTATCGACTCTTATGCTCAACTCATTAATCGCTATATCCCCCATGAAGCCGATACAACCTCCATACCCAAAGAATTATGATGCAAATGCCAAGTGCGACTATCATGGCGGGGCAATAAGCCATTCCACTGAAAGGTGTTTTTCTCTCAAACACAAGGTGTAGTCACTGATTGACACTGGATGGATAAGATTTAAGGAGGATAAACCCAGTGTAGAAGTCACTCTTTTGCGGGATATACGAGCTCATCGGCAAACACCATTATGGAAGGAGAGGGGCATAATTTGGTAAGAGTGGATTCAGACTCTGATGAAAGATATCTTTATCGCGCTCTATTAGGCGGGATGTTTAAAAGTTGAAAACAGAGAAGAAAATGAATGTGGCTTTCACCCGGGCATCACACATTCCATATGTGATTGTTCCGAGTTTAAATGGATACTGCAAGATCTAATCGATAGGCACATCTTACAAGTCTATCGGTAGGAAGAGGAGGAGGAAGTATTCACACAAACAAGTGAGGAGACGACATTGTCTAGCCCTAAACTGATGGTAATACATTTTACCAGGGCCTCACACTTAGCATAAGAGCGACGACCTATCATGATACAGGCTCTGTCTTCCTTCTTGTATAAGAATGAAAAGGCAGTTCCATCGAGAAAGAAAAAAATTGCTTGTATAACATGGATTGGACTAATTTGAGTAATTTCAATTATTGGGTAGCTTTCAGAATTAATTTGATTGATGTTGCAAAAATATCATGCTCTTGCTCTTTTAATAATCTTTGGATGTTACCTCAGTTGTCAAAAAAGAAAAAGAAAAAAAAATCCTACCCAATACCTTAGCCTCATTACAAACTTAATAAATTCCTCTTGAATGATGCAAACTTGTGTTTCAAAAGTGGAGAATTCGAATGCTTGAAAGCCTATGGTAAGGCAATGTTCATTGAGATGGTTTGAGTGCTATACACCTTTCCTAAACACTCGAGAGTGAGAAAGATACACTATCTTGGGAGGTCAACATACACGACTGTCAATTGCATAATTGGTTGCATAAATTGATTAATCCAAGAAGAGAGAAATTCACGCTTTGTTGATCAACCTTTGAAAATGAATTTTGATTTGATATTCCTTGCTCAAATACTTTTCTATTGGTAGCTTGTTGAATCTGGTTACAGTTTTGATTACTTAGCCTTCATTTTCTTTTATCTAGGTAAAGATTTTGCCTAGAAGTGCAAAAGGACAAGTGTGGGGGATTTTAATAATTATTTATTTTTATCACTTATTGATTGCATAATTATAACAATAAAGATAAATTAGTTGGTAATAATTAGGGTTTTACACCGTTTTGGTGTAATTGGGTCAATTAGGTTTCAGTTAAAAGTTTTTTATTATTTTTGACATTTTAATATATTTGAGTGTGTTTCGTATTTTGTCCATAACTTTTGTCACAAAACTCGGATTTAGTTGACTTTTATTTTGTTTTGCAGATAACTTAAAGGTCTACAAATGTTATTCAAGAGCTAAGAGAAGATTCAAACTGGAAAGTGGTTAAAACTGGAATTGAAGTCGATATGCAAAGGCTGGACAACAAGGCGACACCTGAATATTTTAGGCAAGTTTTTCTTTATGAAGGGCTATTTAGTCATTTCATATTTTAGGTAAAATTTTTTATAAATAAAGCTTTCTTGGTAGAGCTAAGAGACATCACATCACTATAGATAGTAGATAATTAAAACAGTTTTTCTTTTTCCTTTCTTTCTCTTTTGTTCAATCCGATCTCCAAGTGCTCTTCCGTTCTTAATCCTGAGATTTATGTTTTGTAATTCTTTCCATAATTACATGCTGAATTATTATTTTAATTTTATTGTTAGATTTAATAATTGGATTAATTTATTAATTGAATCAATACTTATTGGATTGTGTTGTGGAATTTCTGAACCAATGTTCAGGTCAGAATAATATTATTGTTCACAGTAGGCGATTGCAGTTGTTCAACATATTGTGTATTTGGCGAGATGCTTCATGATTGTGGGGTGTTCGGATTGTTAAATAGATATAGAGATCTCGGTCTATTTAACCCATACATGTACTTAGGATTTTCTTTTGGAGCCAATGAGGGATTTGGGAGAGCCGAAGAGAGGTCAGATTGGTTTTTATTTTATTGCATTTATCCAATCTATTTTTATTTTGTTATTTGGATTTATTTAATTTGTTTAAATTCTGTTTTTATTTTATTACTTACATTTATTTAATCTGTTTAAATTTCTATTTTTATTTTATTACTTGAATTTATTTAATCTGTTTAAAATTTTGCTTTTATTTTATTACTTGAATCTATTTAATCATTTTAAAGTTATGTTTTTCTTTTTATTTTATTACTTAAAATTTTGATTTAATTTTATTAAATTTAATTATTTCATTAAAACCCCTGAGTTTAAGAGAACGACTGAGTAGTCTTTGGGAAGAATGACCTAGGTCACATGTACTACAAATTTCGTTTCCTAGTTTAATTTGGGGCACATTCGACAGCGTGTGCAACTATGTAACCCTGATTTTCCATTTCTGATGAAAATACGTAGGGCAAGGTAAAACCTTCACTTTTATCTTCTTTTTTTTGGAAAATAAACATTTTAAAAATCATACTCATTTTACTTATTTAATTAAAGGTACTGTCTTCGGACGAGCGTTGTGAGGGTGTTAATACCTTCCCCACATATAACCGACTCCCAGACTTGAAATCGGTTTAGCAGACCATAGCCTTAGTTTTCAGTTTTTCTATAGTTTCCCATAATAAACTATGGTAGCGACTCCTTTTCTCTATTTTTTCAAATGATTTTATTTTCTCTTTCGAATCGGCGTCCTTGTCACGATTCTGGTTGAGATAATAGGCACATGAATCAAAAGACAACAACATAAAAGAGAGTACACAAGGGATTTTATACTAGTTCACTCTTGCTCAAGAGCTACATCCAGTCTTTTGCAAAGCCTTGCAACGATTTCACTTAAAACAAAAAGTTTACAATCAAGTATACAATGAAGACTCAGTCTTGAACCATACAAGATTGATATAACCCTTATGCAGAACCCTACCACATAAGATGTAGAACCCTACTGCAAAATGTACAATCCTATTCTAGTGTACAATGCAAACTTACACCCAAAATGAAATTACAATGAATTACAACACCAATTATACTCAAACACCCTATTGAAGTATAAAGCAACACTAGAATGAATGAAATTCAAACTGTAACCAATTAAGAGCACCAAAAAATAGCAAAACCAATCTCAAAACAACAAGAAAGACTTATCTGTAGTGAGAACAAGTTGCAGACTGCTCCACTCAATCATATGCTAGAAAAAATTCACTCAAGAATGAGACTCAAGGGTGATTTTGATCCAATCTTGATCAATCTCACAATTCTTGATGGTTTCTCTTCAAAGAAATCTCAAGTGAATGTTTGAAATGTTTTTCAAACTCAGAAAAGTGCAATTCGCACGTGAAAACCTGCAGCCCACATGGTTTTATAGTGAAACATGCACTGTTAAGTAAAATCAATCGGTATATTTTACTTTAGCATAAAAACAATCAACTGTTTTTTCAGAAACAATTTGTTGTTTTTGTTCTGCAGTAAACTTTTTCAAAAAACAAGATTCGAAAATGATTTTTCACTTGAGTAAATTGTAGTTCCTTGTATGCAAATGATATATTGATATTAAAGAAATGCAAGCAATAACTTAAGATATTCTACTCTACCCTAGCCAAAGCTCCAAAGCAAATCTCCATCAAATCTTCCTAATCTTCATAGGAATGCTTCGTCAAATCTCCAATCCAAGGGATGTATCCGACAATAACTACTATGGATTAGTGGTTGTTGATGATTACTCTAGATTCACATCGACATTAGTCATTGTAACTAAGGATGATGTGTTAATAGCCTTTAAACAATTTACAAATTTTTGCAAAAGAAAGATAACTATAATATTTCAGCAATCAAATTTGATCACGGGAGAGAGTTTTAAAATGATAGGTTCGAGAGATTTTGTAACAAACATGGTATAAAATATATTTTTTTCTGTTCTAAGAACTCCCCAATAAAATGGAGTTGAAGAAAGGAAAAATTGATCTTTGGAAGAGTTAACACGAACTTTATTAAATGATTCAAAACTTCCAAAGTACTTTTGGCCAGATGTTGTTAATATTGCTTGCTATGTTTTGAACCGTGCTTTAATCAAACCCATTTTTAACCTATGAACTTTATAAGGGCAAAAAACCAAATATAAGTCATTTTAAAGTGTTTGGTTGTAAATGTTTTGTATTGAATAATGGAAAGGATAATCTTGGAAAGTTTGATGCAAAGGCTGATGAAGGCATCTTTCTTGGTTACTCATCTCATAGTCATGCATATAGAGTTTATAATAAAAGGACTATGACTGTTGAAGAATCTGTGCGTATTGTAGTTGATGAAGCTAACCTTGAATTGTAAGATGTTTCTAAGAACAATGTAGATGAGGAAAATAGTATTGAGTTGTTGCAAGGAAACAATCGATTGATTTAGAAATTCAACCGATTGAATTTATCAGATGAGGAGCCAACTGTAGATGTAGTTGGACAAGAAGCTCCAACTCATGAAGAAGTACCACCTGTACCTTGTGAACAATGCAGACTTGCGAAAAAGAGTGGAGAATTTCTCGTGACTTATCTTTGGATAACATCATCAATCAAATAGAACAGAGAGTTTCAAATAGACATACTCTTAATCATTTGTGTGGAAATATGGCTTTTGTTTCTAAAATAGAGCCTATTTCTATACACGATGATTTTAATGATGAAAAATGGATAGAAGTAATGCATGATGAATTGAATTAGTTCTTTAGGAATAATGTGTGGGTTTAGGTTCCTAAAACATAATATATGCATGTAATTGGAACTAAGTGGGTGTTTAGGAATAAACTAGATGAGTAAGGCATAATAGTCAAAAATAAACTTAGACTGGTAGTTAAGGGGTATAAAGAAGAAGGCATTGATTTTGGTGAAAATTATGCTCCTATTGCTAGATTAGAAGTTGTCAGATTATTGCTTGCTTATGTATGTTTCTATGGTTTTAAACTATTTCAAATAGATGTGAAAAGTGCTTTTTCGAATGGTTATATAGATGAGGAAGTATACGTCTCTCATCCACCGGGCTTTGAGGATCACAGGCATCCAGATCATGTATACAAACTGCAAAAAGCTTTGTACGATTTGAAGCAGGTCCCGAGGCAATGGTATGAAAGGTTGAGCAACTTCCTCACTTCTCAAGGCTATGAAAGAGGCAAAGTTGACAACACCCTTTTCATTCGAAAGCTTAATAATGATATCATTTTAGTACAGATGTATGTGGATGATATTATCTTTGGTTCTACTAATGAAAGTCTATGTCAAGACTTTATGTCACTTGTGCAGGATGAATTCGAGATGTCCATGATGGATGAATTGAATTTCTTCCTTGGGTTGCAAGTGAAGCAAACAAAGAAAGGGACATTTCTCTGTCAATCTAAATATAGCAAAGAGCTCTTGAAGAAGTTTGAGATGGATAAATGCAAAGAGGCGACAACACCTATCTCCACCAGTTGCTACTTAGACTTGGATGAAAAGGGGGTTTCTATAAACCAAACTAAATATAGAGGTCTTATAGGATCATTGTTGTATCTAACTGCTAGTAGACTTGATATTATGTTTAGTGTTTGCATGTGTTTCAGGTTTTAGCCAAATCCTAAGGAGTTGCATTTCAAGGCTAGTGAGAGGATTGTAAAATACTTAAAGGGAACTATCAATGTTGGCTTGTGGTACCCTAGAGGAGCTTCATTGATTTTGACAGGCTACTCAACTTCAAACTGTGCTAGGTGTAAGCTTGATAGAAAGAGCACAAGTGGAACATGTCATCATCTACTTTGATCTAGCTTAATCTCTTGGCATTACAAGAAGCAAGCCTATGTTGCCTCATCAACTGCTGAAGCCGAATATATAACTGTTGGGAGTTGTTGTGCTCAAATCCTATGGTTGAAATACAACAAAGTAACTATGGACTTACTTTGTCTAAAATTTCTTTCAAATGTGATAATATAAGTGCCATTAATTTGACTAAAAACCCTATGCAACACTCTTAGACCAAACATATTAAAATTCACCACCATTTCATAAGGGATCATGTGAGCAATGGTGATTGTGAAATTCAATTTGTTGGAATTGAAAAACAACTTGCTAATTTTTTGACAAAACCCTTAGCAAGAGATAGATTTAACTTTTTTTAGAACTGAACTTGGAATTTTGGATGCTTCAAATGTCTTCCATTGATTGAGACTCTAATGTTATTTGATAAACTATTTTCAATTGATTATTTTCAAAAACAGTGAGTTGAAAAACTAGTGTTCATAATCTTCAATTGACTATTTTTCAAAACAAAAGATTGAAAAATCTAGTACTAATACTTTTAATTGATTGATTTTCATAAATAGCGGGTTGAAAATCTGATACATTCTGGTTAATTAATTGATTTTAAAAAAACACCTAGTTGAAAATATGATTTATATTGTTTTAATCGAATATTTTTCGAAAACAATTGATTAGTTTCACTTACAGTTTCTCTAGTTTGTGTTTTATGTGCAAATTTAAGTGGCTAAATAGTGTATTAAGTGTGCAGGAACTACCCAACTATTTTTTTACAGCTTTCAATGAGTTAAAAACCATGACAATGCACTAAAACCAAGCAATTGCACCACTGAATTGTACCTCACTACATCATCTGGTTGAGTCATGGTCAAAAAGAAGTTATGTTGCTTTGATTGGGCCAATTAACGGGTTTTTTTTGAAACTGCTCAAACTTTGACTACACAAATGCCCAATTGTTTCAATGAATAATTGATTGAATCTTTGAATTGATGCATTGAATTGGTACTTGTCGCATCACATGCATTTTTCTCTGCTTTTGCTTTTTAAAACTTAGTAGAATTTCATGTGTTGTACGTCACTTGTATTCTGCATCTAGCTCCTCTTCATCCACAGTTTTAAGCCTCAAAAAAGCTTTAGCAAACAACCATGTCTTCTTCTAAATCTCCAAACAAGAGAGCTAGAGCCATATCCTTCTCACAGGATGAAGAATATGGCACTTGGAAAAGTGGTTTTTGGATGATCAAAATCAATTGTTTTCATACCTTCATGAATTTAGCAGGAAGGTGATCATAAGGGTACAATTTATCAAACCAGATTGGCTGAAGGAAGAGCAACTAAATGAAGTCAAGAGGCAAGTCAACCACTAGAAGTTGAAGAAGTTCTCAGCCCTCTCTGAAACCGTGTATTTAGACCTTGGCAAAGTGTTCTACAAAAATCTAGCATTTGATGAAGAGAAAATGTGGAGCCATGTCAAAGGAGTTGACATGGTCATAACTCTAACGATTTGGTATGCAGTTTGTTAGAGCTAGTGGATAAGCCCTTTGATTGGAGATTTGATGAAGAAATTGCTTGGTGACTTGGCTTGGATGAAGGAAGACCTTAGATTCTTAGTTTGGGGTAGTTTTAACCTGGTTTAGTTCTCTCATGCATTTGTGTGTGTCACTTAATCATTTGTTTGCATTTCTCTTCTTCAAAATCAAGTGAAAATTACATTTTAAAATGGTTTTTCTACAATATAAGTGTTGCAGAGTAAAAATAACCTAATATTTTTCAAAACAACCTATTTTTTTTCGTAACAATTTTGACTAGTGCGCATTAAATAGCACTGCAACATGCATTTTCAAAAACAGAACTCTTCAACAAAAGGCCTTTGAATCACATTCTAAAGATTTACTTCACAACTTCTTGGAGAAAAACCTTCTTGTGAGAAAGAGAGATCAAAGTTTAACAAAATTCATCATGATTTCTCACTTTTGAAGAGAGCAAGGCATTTATTTGATTCGGATTTTTGTAGCAGCTATCATTGTGAAGAGATAAGTGACTCTCTTCTGAGTTTTACGCTATTTTTACTGCTGCATAATTGGTTCATGTAATTGTAATTCGTTTTTGCATTAATTCTTTGTAATACAGTGCTTAATAGGGTTTTTAAGCATTTTGGACTGTGTAATCTTGTAAGATTTCATTTTGGGTGTATTGTTTGCATCAAACACAACATTAGAGTTTTGCGTATTGCACTAGGGTTGTGCATCTTGTGTGGTGGGGTGTCGTACAAGGGGTAGAGACAATCTTGTAAGGTTCAACATTGGTTTTGTATATGTTTGTGTATGTAAACTTGTATGATTTAGTGAAATCTTTGCACTGTTGTGCAAAGTACAGGACGTAGTTGTCGTGGAAGAGTGAACTATGATAAAAATAATTGTGTGATCTTCTCTTTCCCTCTCTCTTTACATTTGCGAATTAATCTTCTTCATTTGTGCATTTTCTGATGTGAACAACCTCTTAAAATCAAGAACAACTTGTTGTTTGTCTTGACAGATTCACAATACTCATTATGGCGGCGTTTTTAATCGGTTAAAATCTGGTTTTAGCCTGTTGTATATTGGTATCTTACTGCAAACATACTATCTTGGTTTATTGTTTGAGTTACCTTGTTTCTTTTAGCTTGATTGGATACTCCTTTGTTCTTCACTGGTTTGAACCATAATTTTTGTCATAAATATATCAATTTTTCTCATTTCATTAAGAATAATGGGTTTGATGGTTGGTTAAAGCCTTAATCATTGCTTAATTTTGATTGATCAGTTTTGCTTAAATCTGTATTGGAAAGCACAACAAATTTCTTCATTTCAGCTAACTGTTTGAACCAATTAAACTGCTACAGTTTTCCTGCATTTTCAATTTCTCTATTTTACAATTCTTGATTAAAATCTATTGTATAATCTTGTAAATCTACTACTACTGCTTTGCCTAAGTGTTCTGTAATTCCAATTTTTTGATATATAGAAACTTTTAAATTGTATTTCTTTTATGCTGTGACAATTGTTGAAATCAGTAATCTTATTACAGTGTTAGGTGTTTGAAATATGGTTTGACTATTAGAATTGGCTTAAAATTTTAGTCGTTATATTTCTGCATCAATTCATAATTTCATTTCTTCATAGCTGTGGAGTTTTCATCCTGTAGCATTATGCTTCTGTTAATACTAAATTCCGAAGAACTAGTTTTTCATTACAAAGTATTGACATTGCTGGAATTCCGTATATACTTTCGTATATAGTTTACAAAACTGATTGTGTTCATTCCTTTGTTACATAGAGCATTTTATTTTTTGTTATATTGGTAAATTTCTCTTATTCATATTAAAACTGTGTTGCATAACTCTTTTTGGTTAGTCTGCTGCTAGTGTTCTTATCCATATAGGTTTACTATTTTTAAACATTGTTGCAGTACTGTTATTTCAATCTGTTGAATTTTGAAATAACCTATTAATTTTTTGCTGCCTGCTAGAAATCTATCTAAGTGTTGAAAAAGAATTTTTTACAAGTTGTTTTAATTTCATTGTTATCTGGGTTTTCCAGAATTGTTAGAAAACTTTTAACAAGTTGATTTCACTTTTAACAAGTTGTTTTACTGTTTTGCGCATACTTAGTCTCATTTCAACTTGTCCTTTGCGCTTTTAACCTGTTACTTTAAGTACTCTTTACATTGTAATCATAGTTTAATGAAATTACTCACTCATACTTTCCAAGTTTTCAATAAGAGTTAATAGTTCAATTCAACTCCCTCTTGAAATATGGCCATCATATTTTTGAACAATTGGTATCTAGAGCGAGTTCTTGAAAGTTATTCGAGTTGATCCTAAATGACTAAAAATAAACTTCCCTTTGCTGAGGTGCCTCGATTAATAGGCCACCTACGTTTTTTTGGTTGAACTATCAGTTATCAAAAGTCAGAATGAGAACTTTTATTGAATCTATTGATCACGGTGTTTGGGATGCTATTGTTAATGGACCGTATGTGTCTAAATTGGCTGTTGATAAACCTTGGTGTGACTGGACTAGTGAATAAAGTAAGAAAGCTCAGTATGATAGTGTTGCTAAAAATATAATCACCTCATCGCTTAATCCTGATGTTTTTTCAGGGTCTCACAGTGTACATGAGCTAAAGAGATGTGGGACATCCTAGAAGTAACACATGAGGGAACGAACAACGTCAAAATAGCAAGAAAACACTCTTTAATACAAGAATATGAGCTATTCAGAATGAAGTCAGGAGCAGAAGTACAAAAGCGATTCACCCATATTGTTAATCACTTGATAGGTCTGGGCAAGGTGTTCGATAAGGAGGAGCTGAATATCAAAATTATGAAGTGTCTGGATAGAAGCTGGCAACCAAAGGTACAACCATTTCAGAAACAAGAGACCTAACCACCTTGATAATTGCAGCACTGTTTGGCAAACTAAGGGAGCATGAACTGAAGATGATCAGACTAAATGAGCAAGAGCATGGTGATAGAAAGCAAAAGGGAATAACGCTTAAGTTTGTCATTCAGAAAGAAGATAATGGTGATGAGTGCTCTAGCAGCTGTAGTGAGATCGAGACATTAACACTGCTAACCCGAAAATTTAGCAAGTTCCTAAAGATAAAGGGAAAATACAAGAGTCAACCATCCAAGAGGTATAATAAAAAAAAGGTTGACAATTCCAATAATTTTACTTGCTTTGGTTGTGGTAAGCAGGGACACATAAAGATGGAGTGTCCAAATCAAACATTGAAGGAAAAAGCCCCAGAGAAGAAATTTGCAAAGAAAAAGAAGCAGAGAAAAGTGTACATGGCATGGGAAGAAAATGACACTTCTTCCAGCTCTTCAACGGATAAGGAAGAGGAGGCAAATCTCCGTATGATGGAGGGGTAAGACACGGAAAGCAGTGTGAGTTCTAACATATCCTTTACTCATGAGAACTATAGTACTTTGCTAAATGCTTTTAAAGAAACTCATGAGGAGGCTAACCGTTTGGCTCTTTCCAATAATAGAGTCAAGGGTTTGAATAGTTGGTTGGAGAATAAAGTGATACAATTAGAAGAAGAACTTTTGAACTTGAAAACCGATTTTGAAAGTCTTGAAATGATATATAATAGTTCTTCTTGTAGTTGTTCTGAAATTGTTAAAGTGACCAACTGTAAAAATTGTGAAGTTTTGTAAGGAAAGGTGAATTATTGATTAAAATAGTTTCTATATTCTCTATGGGAACTGAAAATTTAAATGCGTTGCTTGGTTCTCAAAATTGTTCTTTTTAATAAAGCAGGCATCGGTTTCCAAAAAGGTTTTCCAAAGAAAGTGAAGAAATTTAGTAACTTCTTTAATCATGGTAGTATATCATCTTCATCTTCTGTCATTGTTTCTATTGTTTGGAAATAGGGCATACGGTTAGACATAGTAGAACTAGATTTTATTATTTTCCTAAAGGCCTTGTGAAGTGGGTTCCCAAGGGTATCGTTAACATGAATGGACCCAAGTTTAATAGGGGACCAACTCTTGCAACTTAACTAGTTTTGTAGGTACTTTGGACATCTAAGAAGCAGCTATGGTACCTTGATAGTGGTTGTTCAAAGCATATGGGAAGAGATGCTTCAAAGTTTATTAACTTAAAGATGAGGCAAGAAGGCTTTGTGACGTATGGAGATAATAACAAAGGAAGAATCCTTAGTAGAGGTGATGTCGGGAGTCATGACTCGATAATAATCAAGGATATGTTGTTGGTAGATGGACTGAAGCATAACTTGTTGAGCATCATTCAGTTGTGTGATAAAGGCTACGAAGTCACATTCAAACCAGACTTATGTCTCATATCAAATCCATCAACTCATCACACCTTATTGGTAAAAGAGTAAACAATATTTACATGCTTAACATTTACAATACTAAGCACATTGAGATCCATCATCACTTCATTAGGGATCACGTGAGCAATGAAGATTGTGGAGTCAAGTTTATTGAAACTGTTAGTACTCTCACAAGAATAAAGATTTGATGAAGCCAAACAAGACAAAACAAGCAAGACAAAGCAAGCAAGCAATTGGAGGAGATTTGGGATTTGGTCTTGTGTGAGTGAGTGAGAGCATGATTGGCAAACAACCTATGCATAATTGAGGAGAAGTCCACCAGCACAAAGGTCTAAGAGTGATTAAAAACTAATCAAAGTGAGCTAGCTAAAGTTTGGTGCAAACTGATTTGAAAAACACTGCACTAGACAAAAATAAATCGATTCCATTTTTCATGAAATCGATTTATTCGTGTCTGGCAGCACTTAAATAATTGATTTGTGAAAAACAGAATTGGGGGTTTTTCTTTTATAAAAACTGCAAGGTTTCTAACGTCCGCCATAGTCTGAATTACAGAAATTAAGAGTCAATTCTTGAGATCACTGTGAAAAACACTTTTGGTAATTGAGAATTTCTTGATAAAAATCAATTGGGGCTTTTTCTTGAAGAATCACTCTTGACCAATTCACTGTGCAAAAGCCTCTTTTGCGTGCTAATCAGGGAGTCTTTCTTAACCATTCTTGATCCCTTTTGTATCAAGATATGCGTTGATTGTTTGTGATTCTGTAAAACACTTGAATGTTCATATTGTTTTAGGCTATAAGATTTAGCCTTGTGTGTTTGCTGAATTGATTGGAGGACTACAGGGAGTAGTTGATCAATTCAGTGGGTTCTTGATTCTTATAGGGAGTAGGAATTGTGTGATTGATTGTAAATTGAACAATTAATTGATATAGTGGAACTTTCTTTGCTTGAGGGGCCAAGGAGACTGGACGTAGCCCTTGAGGAAGGGTGAACCAGTATAACTGACTGTGTTTTGCTATTCTTGACCTTACTCTTTCAATTCTAAATTGTTCTTATGCTGCTCATTGAAATAAATTGGTAATAGAATTGATTCTTGATAATCTAAAGGGTAATTGGTTTAAATTGCTATACTGTTCATTGGGTTTGTTTTTGTGATTTGAATTGGGTATAACTTTTCCTTCACAAGGGTATGTAACATCTCTGAAACTGAAAAGCAATCTGTTTTTGATATTATACTAAAACTTCAAATTGTAATCAGTTTTGTGATTCTTCTACAGAGATTGTGTCTTTGTTTTTGATTTTAAATCACAACTGATTTGTTCCAATTGAATTCTGAATAATTTGCAGAACTACTATTATTGTAGTAATTGAATTTCAATATTTGTTTTCAATCTTAGTGGCTGTCCAATCTGATCTTGATAGTAGCAGTGTTAATTCTTCTTAATTTTTGAAATCCAAAATAAGTATTTCAGTACTGATTTGTAAAACTGTCTTTGGTGTGCTGGTGTGATACTATTGAAGTAATTGTGAATCTTTGGTATTGATCATCTTTATATTGAGTCTGCTGAACTGCTGTGTTTGATATAGTTGCATTGGACTTGACATTCTTAGTTGATATTGTTTTTGATATATCTCAGTTACATAAACTTGCAAATTGAGTATTAGTATTTCTCTTTGTATTCTATCTTGTGTGCAATTTGGTGTGATTGAATCTGTGTGATATATTACTTTGAAATTGTATTTAATTTGCCTCATACTGTCTTTGCTGGATAATATTGTTTAGAATCATTTCTGCTGCATAAAATTCAACTGGTGTGTGTGCTGTTTGAAATTTGCTCTCTGCCAGAAAAATAAAATCGATTTATTCGTGCCTGAAATCGATTTATTTCACCGCTGCACCTTAAATCTTTTATCATTGAGATTCATAAAAGGTTTTCTATTCACTAAACTGTTTTCAGTGTTTTAAATTGGAAAAATCTTTTAAAGTTCAATTCACCATCCTCTTGAACTCAGCCAAATATATTTTTAGAAACAGATAAAAAACTAGTTGATTTCTTCACCAAACCATTGCCAAGAGATAAATTCAACTTTCTAAGAACCGAATTAGGTATCTTAGATGTTTCTAATATTCTAAACTAATATTGCCTCTATAATTATGTGTTTATGTGTTTTATTGACTAACTTAGTGCCTTGGAACAGTTTTAGCAAGCTTAAACAAGTGGTTCTAGCATTTGGTATTTTAATCTATTGATTTCCTTATTAATCTACTGAAAATCTACTATATTATATGTTCCAGTTATTTCAACAAACTGTTTTTCAAAAACAACATGCTATTAGTCTATGTACAATTTAAAAGAGTTTATTTCCAGTCTTTTAACATGCTATTTTCGAAATCAATACATTGTTTTCCTAAAGTTGATCCTATTAATCTGTTAATCTCATAAAACAGTCTATTAATAACCTTGATTCTAGGCTTTTAACATGTTAAATGTCGAAATTAACCTGTTAATATAATATTCCAGACTTGACAGATTTCTGTTTAAGTGATATTTTGGTGAAAATGAGTACCTTGGAGCTACTATAGTGACACCCAATGAACCAAGAGGCCATACACATCACATTAGGACCCGTGAATAACATTGGAAAGGGTCAAATATCACAAATCAAGTCAGAGTTGGGCAGAGGTGGTTCAATTTGTCAAAAAATGGCTTTACAGAATTCCAGATTCTATTGTACAAAGAATCTTGGACTGGGTAGGTTTGAATATCTTGATTTTTCTGTTGAAACTGCACATGGGTGTATCATAATCATATGCATTATAGTATCATGCATTTATCTTTGAAAAATTGCTTTTAAAATGACCCTAAGCAGTCACATAACAACATGCACTATATCTGCTTCTGCACCTAAAAAACCATTATGCATTATCATTTTTCTCTCAAAAACCAGTAGCCACATCTTCCTCTACTCCCACAAAACGCACCAAAACTCAATCCTCAAACCAAGATAAGGATTATGGTCACTTGGAAAACTGGTTCAATGGAGAAGTTGGTCAAATGTAGAAGTATATCCACGACTACAACAAAAAGAGTCTAATTGCTCCAAAATATTTCACCACTGAATGGCTAAAGGAACAACAACTTGAAGAGGTTAGAAACATCTTAAATCACCAAAACCTGAAGAAGTTCCTTGGTTTGAATGGTTGTATTTACCCTGATTTAGTCAAGGTGTTCTACACCAACCTTACTTTTGATGGGAAAAATATGTACAACCATGTGAAAGGAGTGGATATGGAAATAACACCAAAAGTTTGGTTTACTATAACCGGCATGAAGGACAACAGGTCAAGAAAGGAACTATAGATACTTTTAACAAAACACAGTTTTACAAAGCTTATATGAGAAATTTAAGTGAAGAAGTGAAGTCATTTGGAGTTGGAAAGCTGGCCATGACTCCAAGAATTTTGAAACTACTGATAGTCTGGATAATAACACCTAGAGGCAACAACCATGAAACTCTTACTAAAGAAGACTTGATGCTACTATACTGTTTGATGAATAAAGTAAGAGTTAATTGGGTTTTCACAATGAAGGATCATATGATGAAGGCACAGAAGCTTAACGACTACAAACTGCCCTATGCTATTTTGGTCAAGGATGCTTGAGTTCTTTGAGGTAGACTTAATGGATGAGCTGGCAAAAAGCCTCAAATAGACGAGTGAGATTAATCACTCAATGCTGAACAGAATTGGCCTACAGAAGGTAAAGGGGACATGAACCTACAAAGGAGGAGATGGAGATGGAAGTGGATCAAGTGGAACTGCAGGCCAAGATGAAGGTGAAGTTCCAAATCCAGCAACAGCACCAATGATACCTTTTGTGCCTCAAGCTACAAGAGAAGAGACTATGTCAAGCTTTGAACGTATGATGATAGAGAGGCTGGATAACATGACTGAAGAGCAGCATAGGCATCATGAGTACTGTGTCACTCACTTCCAACAGCTTCACCAGCAAGTGGATGACATCCATGACACTCTCAACAACTTCAACCTTTAAACCTTTCATGCATCACTTATATCTGCTGCATTCTCATCATGAACATTCTGTGTGTTATTTATAATTATTGTTGTTTTAAGTTTCCTCCCAACTTGATGAACTCAATTGGGGAGAATTGTGTGATTGTGGTCTATACCTAACTAAGTCACTTTTATGCTTTTCCTGCACTGCACACTAAACTGTTGAACTACTATGATAACTACTAAACTGCTATGTTGGTTTTAACCTGTTATATTTCATTTTAACCTGCTGATTTCTACTGCAGTTTTGGTTTTGCTTTGGAAAATTGTTTGAAGTATTTTACATGCATCACAGTATAGGGAAGATGAAAGCAAGATTGTCACAAATGCATTTACCACCAAACCACAAGAACTGTCTTCATCAAGTTGGGGGAGATTGTTAGACGTAGGTGGAGAAGCCCCTTGATTGGAGATTTGATGAAGAAATTGCTTGGTGACTTGGCTTGGATGAAAGAAGACCTTAGATTTTTAGTTTGTGGTAGTTTTTAACTTGGTTTAGTTCTCTCATGCATTTGTGTGTGTCACTTGATCATTTGTTTGCATTACTCTTCTTCAAAATCAAGTGAAAACTACACTTTAAAATGGTTTTTTAAAATAGAAGTGTTGTAGAGTAAAAACAACCTATTATTTTTCGTAACAGTTTTGACTGGCGCGAATCAAATAGCATGCAGCACACATTGTAAACAATAACTCTTTGAACAAAAAGGCTTTTGAATCACATTCTAAAGATTTACTTTATAGCTTCTTGGAGAAAAACCTTATTGTGGGAAAGAGAGATCAAAGTTTAACAAAATTCATCATGATTTTTCGAAGATAGCAAAACATTCATTTGATTGGGATTTTCGTAACAGCTGTCATTGTGAAGAGATAAGTGATTCTCTTCTGTGTTTTACATTGTTTTTGCTGCTGCATAATTGGTTCTTATAATTGTAATTCATTTTTGTATTAATTCCTAGTTGTATAGTGCTTAAATAGGGTTTTTAAGCATTTTGGATTGTGTAATCTTGTAAGACTTTGTTTTGGGTGTATTGTTTGCATCAAACACAGTAGTAGAGTTTTGCATATTGCACTAGGGTTGTGCATCTTGTGTGGTAGGGTGCCGCACAAGGGGTAGAGACAATCGTGTAGGGTTCAAGATTGGTTCTTGTATGTGTTTGTGTATGCAAACTTGAGTGAACCAGGATAAAAATAATTGTGTGGTCCTCTCTTTCCGTCTCTCTTTACATTTGTGAATTGATCTTGTTCATTTGTGTATTTTTTTTATGTGAACAACCTGTTAAAATCAAGAACAACCTATTGTTTGTTTGGACAGATTCACAATATTCATTCTAACAGAGTTTTTAATCGGCTAAAATCTGGTTTTAGCCTGTTGTATACTTGTATCTTAGCATAAATACTATCTTGGTTTATTGTTTGAGTTACCTTGTTTGTTTTAGCTTGATTGGATACTCCTTTGTTCTTGACTCGTTTGAACCATAATTTTTGTCATAAATATATCAGTTTTTCTCATTTGATTAAAAATAATGGGTTTGATGGCTTAATCATTGCTTAATTTTGATTGATCAGTTTTTCTTGAATCTGTATTGAAAGGTACAACAAATTTCTTCAATTTAGCTAACTGTTTGAACCAATTAAACTGCTACAATTTTCCTCTATTTTTGATTTCTCTATTTTACAATTCGTGATTAAAATATGTTGTATAATCTTGTAAATCTACTATTCTTTCTTTGCCTAAGTGTTCTGTAATTCCATTTTTTGATATATAGAAATTGTTAAATTGTATTTCTTTTATGTTGTGACAATTGAAATCAATAATCTAATTACAATGTTAAGTGTTTCAAATATGGTTTGACCATTAGAATTGGCTTATAATTTTAGTGGTTATAGTTCTGCATCAATTCATAATTTCATTTCTTCATAGCTGTGGAGTTTTCGTCCTATAGCATTCTACTTCTATTAATACTAAATTCTGCAGAACTAGTTTTTCATTACAAAGTATAGACATTGTTGGAATTTTGTATATACTTTCATATATAGTTTACAAAATTGATTGTGTTCATTCCTTTGTTACATGGACCATTTTCTTTTATCTTATATTGGTAAATTTCTCTTGTTCATATTAAAACTGTGTTACATAATTCTTTTTGGTTAGTCTGCTACCAGTGTTCTTATCCATACTGGTTTACTGTTTTTAAACACTACTGCAGTATTGTTATTTCAATTTGTTGAATTCTGAAATAACATGTTCATTTTGTACTGCCTGCTAGAAATTTGTCAAAGTGCTGAAAAAGAAATTTTTAACAAGCTGTTTTAATTTCAATCTGTTATCTGCATTTTCCAGAACTGCTAGAAAACTTTTAACAAGTTGTTTTACTGTTCTGGGCATACTTAGTCTCATTTCAACTTGTTGTTTGTGCTTTTAACCTGTTATTTTGAATATTCTCTACATTGTAATCATAGTTTAATAAAAATACCCACTCATACTTTCAATGTTTTCAAAAAGAGTTAATAGTTCAATTCACCCCCCTTCTTGAACTTTGGCCATCATATTTTTCAACACAATTGTAGGCCTAAAATATGTGGGATTGAAGGTCACAAAGGGATCAATTGAATACTTCAACAAGATCCAATTCTGTAGGTCTTGTTTGAGAAAACCGAATGCAGAAGTGAAAAGCTTTGGTGTTGGAAAACTTGCCATGAACCCTCAAATTCTAGTCTTTATCATTGTGTAGATTCTCACTTCTAGAGACAGCAACCATGCCACTTTGATAGAGGAGGACATACTGCTAATGCACTACTTCATCAATAGAGTTAAGGTGAATTAGGTCTTTGTGATGAAAGATCACATGATCAAGTCAAAGAGGTTGTCTGATTATAAGTTACCTTATGCTATGTTTATTTCAAGGTTGCTAGAACTTTTTGAGGTAGATTTGGAGGATGAAATGTTAAAAATTCTGAAGTTTACCAGTGAAGTGAACCAGACTATGTTGCATAAGATTGGACTAAAAAAATCCAATAATGGCATATGGGTGTGCAAGGCAGAAGGTACTAGAGAAGCTGGACCTAGTCGCACTTCAAGAGAGGAAGCAATTGTTCCTGCTGCAGGAGACTATGCCATGTTGTCTTACATTCTACCTGTGGATCTTGGAAAGTCCCTTTCCATATTTGAGCATATGGTGTTGTAAAGATTGGATCACATTTCTAGAGAGCAAAGGATGCACCAGGAGTATTGCGCTGCAAGGTTCTGATTGCTACATAATGAGATTGAGCATGTGCAAGACCAATTAGACTCCATAAACTTTCGGAATGAGGACTAGACACCTTTGCATCTTTACATTTGTTGCATCATTACACTGGAACGTACCTTTTTATTCCATTTTCATGCATTATGTTTTTTATTTTTATGGTTTTTTTATCTTTTCCCATTTGATGAATTCAATAGGGGAGAATATATGTGGTTTTGTACTGCATTAATCTTGCATACTGCACTTCACTCCACTAGTTCTGTGATGTTGAATTGAACTAATTTTTTTATTGGCTCTATAATGTGACTTTTTACTATTGCTGGTATGTTATAGTTTTATACTACACTTAGAAATTTGTTTCAAGGTTGTATGCATGTCACATTGTATGGAGGGCAAGTGGATGAAAGCTGGAAACTCACTCAACTGCCACACTCTCAACCACAATATTAACTTCATCAAATTAGGGAAAATTGTTGGCAACACTCCATGCTTGAAGATTTGATGAAGCAATCCTTGATCTAGCTTGGTTTGGGTTTGTATATTGAGTATTAGGTAGTGGTGTGCAGTTGTTTGATTTCATCATGAAAATAGCATGCAAGAGCTCCAAATGAGTCAAGCTTGAATTGGTTTTCAAACTAGATTTTGGGAAATTTTTTACTACAGAGTAAAATAACCTACTACTTTTCAAAAACATTCGACTGATTTGTACTCTAGTAAAACCAATCGATTGATTTCACTTGGGCGCGAATTCTACTATATATAAACTCGCTCTACAGTTCGCGATTCATTCTTCTGCACTTTTCAAAGTGTGAGAACACTTAATATTTTCATAAGAGAGAGATTTTGAGAGCATATTTCTGAGTTTTGAGAGGTTGATCACATATTTTTTAAAGATTCACCTTCAGTCTCAATCTAGGAAGGATTCTTGCTTGTATTTGACTGATTGGAGCACTTTGCAACCAAAATTGAGTATAGGGAAGCCATTTCTTTCTGTCTTGATTCGTTTTAGTTGTTGTATTGGTGCTAGTTTTGATTGATTCGTTGTGATATTAGTCTTTTTTGTAATACAGTTAGATAGGGTGTTTAAGTGTGTTTGAGGTTGTATTTTGTTTGGATAGTGTTTCCATGTTGTATTTACAATAGGGTTCTGCAAAACTGTCTAATAGGGATCTACACAGGGGTCTGGATCAATCTTGTAAGGTTTAAGATTGGTTCTTGTACTTGGTTTTATTTGTAATATTGTGTGTTTAGTGGAACCTTTGCTAGAGTTGCAAAGGAACTAGTTGTAGCTCTTGAAAAAGAGTTAACCATTATAAAAATCTTGTATGTTGATCCAGTCCTACCTCTAAGACTACAGACAAGAATAAAGAAGTCACTGAGCTAGAGCCTTGATCAGGAGTTTGGGCCTAATTGGGCTTGTTTGGAGCTCTAAACAAACTTTTGGGCCCAAGTTCAAAATTGGAGAAGATCACACTAGAGACTTTGGAGCTTCAAGATTATAAAACCTCTACTTGTAAAAAATTGTATAAAAGTGTAGAATTTATTTTGGGCCTTGTATTTTGGGCCATGTTAGTATAGGAATTTAAATTTTGGGTCTGGTATTTGGGCTAAATAGTGGAATAGGTTACCTTGAATTTTTTGAGCCTTGTATTTGGGCCAAACCCTAAGAAAAAGACAAAGAGAGAGAGTTAACTCCTAGGGTATGAACTAGGGTTTATGTGGCACTTACACATGCTTCACATGCTCCTTATCACACTTCACCTTGTCAATGGCTTGACATGTGTCATTCTTTAATTGGAGAGTTTTTAAAAAGCTTGTCATACAAGCTAGGGTTAGTCTTAACTTTTTTCCTACAAATAGAGGTGCTCTCTTCTTGTAAAATAACTTTGATGAATATGTTGAATTGCTACCAAAATATTTTCAGCACTTGTACTCTTGTCAAGGTTCTCTCTAGATGAGTCTTACACAATACCTTTTCTAAACTTCCTCCTAAGTGTTGACCTAACCTCACTTTGGAAAATTCACCTCCAAATCTCCATCTCATATAACCACAACAACAATTCTTTCGTTGCAATTTTTATTATAAACATCAAACCTCCGTGAAGAAGCACATTGAAGCATGCAATTGAAGCTAGAATTGCATCATGTGCTCTTACATATTTTGTGTCATTCTTAATCACATGTTATATTTGCACTACAAACTATTTTTCTAGTATAAACAATCGATTAAAAGTGAAAATTAGCCAATTAATTTTCTGGGCAAAACTTAAGAATTTGCATGTGGTAATAAAAATAATCGACTGAAAGTGAATTCAACCAATTTATTTTCTAGACAGTCTATAATAATTGATTTTTACATCTTTCTTGATTAACAAAAACCATGTATAATTTGTTAATCATAATTGAATTTGTTTTTACTCTCATTTATGGTTTTTTATCGACTGATTCAACAAATTAACTCATTGTTTTCTCCTGCATTGGTTTTAAAAAACTGGTTTGATACAAGACTGATAAATTTCAACCTATTGTTCTCAAATTTAATTTGTTAATTTTATGGATTAAATTTTCATAAAGATCTTTTTAAGTCTTTCTTGATCACAAAAAAGTTTTTGGAAGAATAATCCTTCAATCAAGATCACTGTTAAATTTCTGAAATATAGTGACTGGAAAATTTTAATTGTTTGAAATGCAATTTTAATCAATTTTTTTTTTGCGCCAGTGCAAACTGAGTTTTATTCAAGTACTGCAGGTTTAATTTCAATTGATTGTATTGTATTTTAACCTGTTATTTTTTTTTTCACTCACTATCAGGAAATTTTAATCGATTATTTTCTTATTTTAATCAACTGTTGGGCACATGTGAAAATTGTTTTTCAGTTTACTGTTTTGCGATTTTAATTGACTGTTCTGTATAGACTATGTTACTTATGTACTGATTAATAAAATTTTCCATTCTTACCAAAAAAATTTTCAAAAAACACTAATAGTTCAATTCATTTTCCTCTTCAACTTCATCCGACTTATTTTTCAACAATATATTGGTTAATAGAGATAGTCTCACTTGGTTTATCTTACTAGTGTTATTCTTATCTTTCTCTTTATGATATTATTTTTACTTTTGTTGTGCTTTGGTATGTCTATACAGTGGTTTGCATAAGTTTCGAGGTTAATCTTAAAATAGGATGTTATAAGGTGTATAATGTTGAAGACTTAGGTTGTTGTGTAGTTTTTTCTTTCATTATTTTTCTCTGATTGATAGATTCTTTTTCTCCCCTCATTACTTTTCTTGCTTTATATTTCACTTGTTTGAATTGATTCTATATCTTCCTTACCTCAAATTCTATATTCAAATGTTTAGTAAGATTTGTCATTCTTGATTTACAAATATTTGTGAAAATTCAATTCACTTTCCTTAAATTCAAACCCTAAACATTAACGTAATATAATATTTTTTTCGTGTTTTCTTATTATATTGATTTGAGATCCTAACAAATAGTTATTTTGTATCAATTGATTTGAAATACCTCTCCATGGAAAAATTGCCTCAAATTGTCTCGTCTAGTAACAATAACTTGTGAGAAAAAAATTCTAACTCAAGAAAAAAAAAAGTTGGAGGTAATATAGTATGTTAGATACACAATATACCATATAAAAATAAATTATTGTAACTATGATTGCGATATAGAGTTTGAGAAATTACGGGCGTGGTTCACCGTAACCATAGTTTGAAAGAAAAACCCACAAGAAGAAAGATGCATTACTTTCTCCAATAAAACTACTTTGACACCCTTAAGTCCTTTTCCGTTATCTCTATTAATCTTTAATAAGAATAAAACTACAACTTTTCACTTAAATATTTCAAAAATTTTAAAGACCAAAATAAAATAAATTCTACAAGACTGAAACCAAACTCAAAATAATATTTCCTATATTTAAAATAAAATAGTCCTTTTATGGCTCTTTAATTGCTACATGCACTTTTCATGTCACAAAGATTCCACCTGAAAACAATGAACCAACAAAGATATGAGATGCAAAGCAGTGAAGTAAACTTGTCAAGAAGAATATCACTTGGAGTGAGGGAAGATTATACAGGTGGGGATTTCATGGTCCCACAAATTTTCCAGAATTCCCTCCATATAAGAGAAATTTTAATTTATTTTATAATAGATGTCGTTTAATTTTAATAAATATTATCACATAAATTAAATATAATAAAAAGTAAAGAAAGAAAGTGATGAAATATATAGAGTTGAATATTAAGATATTTTTTATATTTTCTCTCTCCAGTTGTTCAGTTCATTTTTTTCAATAGTAAAATACAAACTCATTTCTTTTTCTTTTCGTTTCTCACATGTTATTGAGAAAAGTAAAAGAGAAGTAAAATGCAAACTCAACTCGCTCTTTTTACTCATCTCTCACTTATTTTTGTTCTACTTTTGAAGAAAAAAAAAGATAAATCTTATTGACACAATTGACACTAAAATATTAGTCATATAGTATAATATTTCTTATATATGGGTTTTTAATGTTTCTCATGCAAACTTATTTTTTTACTTATGAATAATGTTTGAAATATAAAAATTTGATTAATTATATGTTATCTTTCTTTTGAAGTACTCTCTAACTAATTTAAGTGTTTTTTTTTTATTTTTTTTTATTGTAAGAAAGCAGTTTGGACGGAAAATAAAATCTTATGATATATATTTTTCTATAATCAATTTTTAATTATAACCTTTTTATTATAAATCATTTTCCTTTTAATAATTATATCTCTTAAAATTTTAGGTTCAATTTAATTTTTGGATGAGTTCGAAAATTTAATAGAAGTAAGGATAAATTTAAATGTATAAATTTTTTCAATTATAATTATCAAATTATTTATTATTTTTATTGTATCAGTAACAATGATATATATACATACATTTTGACTTTTCAAAATTACTTGTGTAAGATCTGTGCCTGATCACTTGCATTTCCATCATCGATTTTTTTTGTTGGCATTCCTTCTTCTCTTTTTGGTGCATTTGACCCTTAACAGAATCTTTTATAGCAAGCATATATATGTAAACTCTATCACTTTTGTTACTTTTGTTGATGTTGGGAGTATGGTATCTATGCCTCATCACTTTCTGTGTATATGGAATCATATTCTGGACTTTGAAGTGCCATCTTCTCTGATAAGAGTTCTTGATAACAAACCTAAATTTTTAAGTTCTGTTAGAGAACTATTCCTTTCAAATTCATATATAACATTAATTTGGTGCGTCATCTTTTACATTGAATTATGGAATAAGGCATGTTTTCAGACAAGATATTGTAGAGAATAGCACGTTTAGTTAAGGAAAAAAACTAATTTTAATATTTATATTTCTTTTTGTTCAATTTCATTTTAGTTTATATGTTTTCGAAATTGATAAAATCAGTCTTCTAAACTTTTAAAGATATATAATAATGTTGTTTCACTCTACTAAATTTATTACTGGTAAAATCGCATAATGAAGGATGAAAAATATATCCTTTTTAAAAGTTAAGAGCAAGGATTCTAGTTTATCATAAACCCAATCATTATTCAGGCTTTATTTGGGTGAAGAATATGTCTTTTATTTAGAGAAAATTAAAACATGTTTTTAGGTTTTCATTGATTACACTGGCCCAAAATTTCTTTTAAAATTTTACAAAAATTTTCCTTTTATATTAAAAATATTACACTATCGTTCTTTTTTTCATTATGCCTCTACTTTTGTTAAATTTTAAAAACATCAAATATAAACTTTCTTATAAAAAAAACATATATAAATGTTAGAAAAAAAGTAAAATGTAATATAAGAAAATATCTTGAATGTCATTTTGTGATTTACTGTTTTATTTATTTAAAAAGAAAATGGACTAAAACTAAATTTAATTAAAATAATAGAATCTAAAAATCGATTTTTGTCCTTTAATTAGATTGCTTTTGAGTGAATTAAGGGAGGGTAGTGGAGCAGAATACCTTTAACTATCTACTTGTGGCATGATATTTATATATTCCAGTTGATTAATGGAACATATGCATATTCATAACTGTCAAACGAGTGTCAAGAATAATGCCAACTTCTATTTTTAAAAATCAAAAGATTTGGATGATCAACATGTGAGATTAAAAAGGAGAAAGGGACGCTTTTATTAAAAATATTAGTGGGTTATACAACCAATAATGACAGATCTTTATTTAATGAAAAAAATTCATTTTTTTTTCTTTTATTTTTATTTTTATTTTTTTTTATTTTTTGTCTTCATCTTGATAAGATGGTAGTACTGAAATTAGAACCTACAAAAAAAAAAATCTTTTTCTTTTTAAAGTTTAACAGTTAATTATACAGAGTACATTTTTTGAAGTGGTAATCAATAAAAACAATATTTATATATACTCACTGAACCGTTTTATATGAAATTGTATTTTATGAAAAATGTGTTATGATACATTTCTTCTATGAACATATTATAGACTACTTTTGGTTTTTGTTAAAAATATTTTTGAATCTACTAAAGATTTTAAAGATTCTAATTTTGAAATAAAAAAAATTAAGTATGTTTTTGTCAAATAGTGTGGTGTAGGAGATTATTTATCATTTAGATATAATAAAATGATTATTAAAAAGGTAAGTTTGATATTATTACCTAACAGGACCTAAAATTATATACAAACTTATCATGAAAATGATTATGCTTTATGATGATACATATCATCTGGGTGTGTTGAAAATGAAGCATGAATATTATCTATAATAAGTAAAGAATAAGGTGGGTGGGAATTGGGAATCCATTGTTTGTGGCTTCTAATAGAGAATCATTAAGTTCTTTGACTTCAAAATCATATCTCTACTCTAGTACTATCTTAATTCCTTCTTTTTCGCTCAAACATTATAATTATTTTTTCCTAAGATCAACACAGTTTGCAAGTGATTCTTATAATCAACTTCACCTTATGTGTACAGCTTTTATATCAAGTGGACTTTTATTTTTGGTCAGCATAGGATGAAATTTTTATTGCATCAATTAATTAACTACAATTGCTGATAAAAAAAATTACTTAAATACAAAATATTATATCCACAACAGATTATTAATCAACAAACTAATTAGTTTATTTAAATTTTTGAATAAAATAATAGCATATTATATAGATAGATAGATAGGTAATCAATCTGCAAAATTTTATTCAAGATTGATAAAAATGAAATTTACTATTTGAACTAAATATAAAAGTTTTCATAGTATTTTGGAAAAATAGTTATGTATCATGAACAAATCATAGGTAATTTTGCCACGTAATTTTTGTTGATGTACGACTTAATACTTTGAAAAGGAATCAATTAACAACAACTTTACAACTGTGATTTTTCCGTATCACATTCAAGTTTCATATCCGTACAACATATGCCCTTAAATATGTCAATTTCATGACAAAACATAATCCTTAAATTTGTTTAACTTCCGAAAGGCACTAATTTGTCAGCATGAAGCTCACATGATTATAAATGGAAGCTTTTAAAACCCAAATCAACACATTTTGCTTATTTTACAGAAAAAGAAATACGTATCTATATATATATGGTCCACATCAATCTTGATATTTTTAGAATGGAATTTTCTTTCTTTGGATCAATGGTTGGTACCGCCAAAGGCACTGATGTTTAAATTAGTATTGAGATAATTATAATATAAACATAATATCTCTTATATAGATGAAAAAAAAAATATAAATCTAATATCTCTTATATAGATGAGAAAGTTTATCTCTTAAGATATTCTTGGAAAATATCTTAGATATCGGTATCCTTTTGGGTTTAGTATTACAATAATCATAATCATTAATGAAAATATTTTCTTCATAAATCTTGCCTTAAAATATGTTAAACTAAAAATAGAAAAATATTTCATCCTAACACAAATCATAGAATGACCGACCTGCAAAGTACATAGGCTCCCATACTCTTAAGCTTGAAAACATGAAATAGTTTATTTTAAAAGTATTTTATGTGATTAAGCTTCATTATGTTTTAAAATTATACTATTTAACTAAGAACTTAATAGCTTTTTTCATTAAACTTGACTTTTTATGTTTAAACTCCGAATTTAAGAAAAAAAGAGTTTAGACACACCTCATTTAAAGTTTAGATTTAACCTTTTATAAGATTGGCATAGATTCACTTAAATATTAAAATTTAAACTAAACCCTGAACTCAACCATGAATTCGAACTTGACTATTAGAAGTTGTTGACTTAAACTAGATTATGGAATTGAACTCCGTCCTAGGATGTGTTAGGTTTACCTATAAACTTAAACTCAACTTTTTAATAAATATAATGAAATTGGACTAAGACTCTTAATAATAGTTTCATTAAGTTCGATATCAACTTAATTTATATATAATTTTTAAGAATTTGTAATCGACCCGTATATGTAATTTAATTTTAATTATAAAAAACTCATTTTATTTTCTTTAAAAATATTTATGAAAATTTTACCATAAGAAGCGTTGTGACCAAAACTATCACTTTCGGAGGTTCTCATGCAGCACTTCTTTTATTATACCCCTGGACATTGACACCAATGTTGCTCTACTACTTTTGCAGGACTCTTTTTATCTACATGCAGACAGTGTATTCGGGAATTATGCTTTAGCACTTATCATGGCTTTGCAAATTCTTCCTAAACACAATATCAACTATTAAATCCAAATTGATCAATTCATCTTCCACATATAGACTTTATACCATCATTGGAAACTATTAAGTTTAAGCAAAGTTAAGGTAAAAACCGTTTTTGAAATTAATTTCATTAAGGTATTTCCTTACTAACACTTAAGTTAAGAGTGGTGCATCCTCACAATTAATAGTATTAGGTAAAGATTAGTTAAGTAGTTAAGGTTTGAAAACCTTATGATTGTATTATACCATTCAGTAGAAGATAGAAACTCTTAACATGTGCTCAATAGTAGATAGAAACTCTTAACACGGTGAATAGTCTCGTTATAGCATCTAGTCTCTTAGTTTCTAATAAGATTAATCATTTAGGAAAACCGCCCAAGTGACATCTCAATTCAATAATAAGAACTCTCAATTCAATAATAAGAACTAGTGTTAAATTTATCTACAAATTTTTTTTTATCCATAAAAATAATCAATAAGTAAATTAAAAATTTTCTTGTAGTGCACACTTTGGAGCTAGGTACTTATTTATAATAGTAGACGACTATTCAAGAGGGTTATGGGTCTATCCTCATAAGACTAAAGACTAAGCCTTTGAGAATTTCAAGAGTTGAAAGCATCTACTAGAGAACCAAACTAGTAAGACAGTGAAACGGTTCAAAATTGATAATGGTTTTGAATTTTGTTCATAATTATTTAGCACCCTCTTTAAGAAGAGTGACATAGTGAGACATTGGATGATAGTTGAGACTCCTAAACAAGATTACCTAACTTAGAGATTCAATAGACCATTTTGAAATAAGTGAGATGTATGTTGTTGAGTGTTAGAGTTTCAAAGATATTTTGGGACTACTACTGCTACCTATATGAACATCATTTGATATGAAGACTCTTACGAAAATATGGTCAAAACATTCTCGTAACCTTGAAATTCTCGTAACTTAAAATTGTGTTTTAAAAAATTCTTTAGTTTTCAAAAATATTGTCTGATGTTTCACAATCAGATGATAAAGTCAGTTTGTTTTAAATAGATGAAAGACTTTTAATTTTTGCAACCTTTGTTTGAACTATTCACTCTTTAAGTTAGTTATGCAAATAAGATGCAATATATAGAGAGAGATACACAAAAATGTTTACACAATATTTTTGTAGTGATTTATTTGATACAATAGACTACGTCTAGTTCTTGACTAACAAGCGAAGCTCTATTAAGCAGACCATCATTGGAAAGTACAAATGAGTATTATTTGATCAAGCCATTCCTGGCTAACACCGAATATTTCTTAGACTCATATCCACTCCTAGCTAACCTGAGTCAAGTATTCTTTACTCAAACCACTATTGACTAACAACTAAGTATTCTTTCACAAGTCATTGTTGTCTCAAAACAATTTCAAAGTATGAGTTATTCAAAGCACTATTTTTGTTGACTAGAGATAGTAGTGTCTTTCGATGTATACAAGGTTTAAGCTATCTCTCTACTAGTTTGGACGAATGAACACAAATTGTGTTCTTACAAAGCTTTTGGGGAACAAGAAAATTTGAGTAGAATTTCAACACTTGCAAATTATGGTTGTTCTTCTCTTTAAAACATGTCTTTAAGCAAGCAACAAAAAAATAGTCTGCATTCCTTTTTCTAGCTATTGAGTAGCTTTGAACTCTCATGATTGTCTTCTTCTTCCTCTGTTATTGAGAAGCATTAAATGCATGACATACAACATTAATTTCTCTTATCTTCTTCACACAATTTCTATGAAAACTAATAGTATTTCTCTTCCTCAGTAACAAAACCTTTTAGACCAAACAATGGTTAAAAGTGCACACAATACATGATAGATAACTAAACCAGAGCTGCAAATAGCTTGTGTCAGGAGAGTTGACAAATGTTGCACCTTTTTCTCTACTCTCAAGATATATTCAAAAATTGTTGTTTGGCATGGATCTCCTTGGGGACAAACATAGAAAATATTCTCTGTAATACAGGCTCAAGCTTTAGGAGTATTCTTCTTGAAAGTGTCAAGTTAGTCATTTAACTATACTGAGCATCTGATCTTCAATTTCCAATTATCAAATGTTGTGGGTGGTCAACATTGCTCTTATCGACTGGCAAACAATGCACTTGTAAAATATAATCTTCGTCATATCAAACGTTGCTACATTCCTTGTTAGTTTATGCACTTAATCAAAACTACAAGTGAACATTGAGGAGGAGTATAGCAGAGTGGAGGACTTTATGTTCCTACATAATATTGAGTTTATTAGAGTAAAATACCAACATCCTAAAATTTTGATTATGTGTAAACGTTGCTAAGCATAAAACTTTTTTTCTTCGTCTGTAAGACGATAGTTTAATTAAAAAATAGATCATGCAAGATGCAAGTTTTTTGTTTGTCAGAGAATAAAATACTATGTAGTCTTCTCTTTATATCTGATAAACATAGTTGATGTGTAAACAATACCTGTAAGCGAACCTCATATTACTCAAACATTTGTATGCTTATTCGATGTGCAAAAAATGGTTGTTGCTTCCATTTTCCAAACAGATTCGTTCAAGTTCAAGTACAACCCCATATTAAGATGTCTTAGAGTACGAGCTAAAGTTGCACTACTAACCAACTCTCTTGGCATAAGTTATTTTCAACCCTGACTCAACAATTTGCTTTATATGGTGTGCACTTTTACCATTGTTTAGTGTAAAAGTTTGACTACCAAGGAAGATAGCCAATACTAAGTTCATCATACACGGAAGGACTATTTTCTTTCAACGTCCAGAATGATTTACAATGACTATCTTCTTTCAACGTCTATATAAGGCTTTTCATCAAGAAGAAGAAAAGAAAGTTGAGGTGGTACTTTTATGAAATGATGCCTAGATTTTCTATGCCCCACAAAGCTTCATACAGGACACTATAAGCATTCATCTAGCAAACTAAGAGAAAATACTCAAACCATGTACATGCCAAAAGATATAGTACCTCCTTAGTAGGCATATTCATGATCTGATGATTGTACACTCATATAAAGTTTTTATCTATGCTAGGAGTGGCTTGATAAAGAATACTCAATAGGGTCAACTAGAAGTGGCTAAGACCAGAAATTAGCTAGGAGTGACTATGAGTCTCAATAATATTCAAGGGATTAGCCAATATTGGCTATGAGCCCAAACAATAATTCAATGGTTAACTTGGAGTATGAGCCCAAAAAATATTCAAAATATACTTAGCAGTATTAGTTTGCCTAATGGAACTAAGTTTATTGAATGAGAGCTAGATGTAGTCTTATGAGTCAAAGCTCTAAAAGGTATGGATGTGTAGAGCTTATTGCATACTCTTAGTTGCAGTTAGTGAGGTATTAAAAGATGAATCTTCTAGTTTATCCTCTACACTTACAAGTACAAGACTCAATGGTTAGACGTCAGGAATAAGGAGCTGAAGTCATTTCACAATAACAATAATTTGACTCTGGTTTGTAAACTTGTTGGTTCTATGTTGGTAAGATATAAATGGATTTTCAAATATAAATATGGTAATCTAGAAACATATCAACAAAAATTCAAGGCAAAATTGGTGGCTAGAGGCTTTACTTAGAGAGAATGATTTGATCATAGCATCACATCATCTATCAGATGATAAGAAATTTCTTATCGATAACAATTTTGATCAATTGAAGAATGGATAACAAACAACGAACATTGAGTGTACCTTTCACTTCTTCTGATATGCATTATGAATGTCAGATAGAAAGAGTATAAGATGATAAGCTTAGAGTATACTCTAACCTAACATAGGATTGAATAATATTCTTCAAGCTTTAGTCTACCATACAAAGATTACCTTTTACATATTCTTCAAGCTTGTCTTGTATAATATGCACTTTTACTATGCAAAGATACCAAAGGCTTTGCTACCGAGGGAAGTATATACTACTTGACATCCAAAAGATTGCGTAAAAAAGAAGAGCATTTTAAGCTGCATAAGGTGCATTAAATGCAACGATCAAGTTGAAGCTCGTAAGACCAAAGGAAGGTGTGAAAGAAGAACTAGAGCCACTTAAGATCTACCTTCCTCTAGCGACTATAAAAAGCCTACCATCAAGAAGAAATATATAAGATTAGAGGATGCATTATGCCAAAATGATGTTAAGACGATAAGCAATCCCCAAAAGCTTTAGAAAATGATCCAAAATCTTATAGTAGGATATGTGCCAAAATGTATGGTCACATTAGAGCTTAAAAGAGAACACTAGAAGTCTCTTTTGTCACTTAAGTGAACTTTTACCTTGTATTCATCTGAAGGCATAACCCCTCCCTAGAGTGCAAAATGATTTGAACGAGGAGGGAAAAGTTAAATCTTGTATTCGTTGAAAAGTGCAAACACTCTCCGTTAGTCAAAAAATCATTCAAACCTTCAAGCTTTTCTGTTAGTCGGGAGTGCTAAAGAGTAAAAAGTACTTAGGTTCAGCTAGGACCCAATTAAGCCAAGAGTGGCTTGTGTCAAGAATACTCAAGGGGTTAGTCAAAAGTGGCTATGTACCCAAAGAATAATCAATGTGTACTTTGCAACATTAGTCTACTTAGTTGAACTTAATTGTTTTGGTAAAGAACTAGATATAGTTTGTTGCAACAGATGAACCAGTATAAATTACTGTGTGTAGTTTCTCTCTCCCTTTTCCATTTATATTGCATGTTATCATCATCTGCACTAACACAAGAAGGAGAGCTAATGCATGAGTACTTACTAACAATGTTTTACTGAACACTTTTAAACTAAGTATTTGATCTACACCTTCATTGGTTGGTCAAACACTAAAACCATGATCTATTTACTTACTAAAGTACACACGAAGATATGTTAATCAAGTGATTTAGTTGAGAAGTAAATATGCATCTAACTTGATCATTAGGAATCGATGAGCTAAGAATAAATTAAGCATTCAAACATGTATGTTTGATCATATTTGTTCTAGGTTGCATTTAAGAAAAATGGTTTATGCTTCATCAAAAGAAATCTATTGAAAAGTGTTTGTAGTATGATCTTTACATAGAATAAATGAGAAAATATATAGACAAATAATCGAGAGAAGTTGACAAAGTGCGTGTGACATGAGACCTTAGATGAATAATAATGAGCTATTGTTTTAAAAACTAAACCACCGTTTTAGTATTATTAATCAAATAAGATATTTTTGAAAACTTTTCAAAATTAATTAAGTCATAATTCATCCCGTCCTTCATGTGATTTTCCTATTTTTCATAGAAGCGCTAGGGTTGAAAGTTGGGAAAATAGAGATTGGTCTAATGGAGTTGTTCGGGGTGATGATTGAGGAGGAAAGAGGATGTCAAGGGTGGCTGGGTCAAAAGTGATCTTAGGTAGGGGAGATGATGGTGGAGTAGGTTCAAAATTGGTAATTAATGTTAAGGGTGTCCAAAAGGATGGCATTGAAGGCAATCATAATTAGTATTAGTCTAGATTTTTTGCAATTTTCTACTTTCCAACGCTTGACCTTGATAGACTTATAAGGATAGGAGACCCTACTTTTTGAAATTGAGGGCCTTTTGCAATAGTTTTGGCTTTCAACAGAGCATAAAGATCTAATATGGTGTAATCATTAACATCTATGAATTCATTGATTATTTATGTCTCCTCAATCAAATCAATTTATGTTGACAATTGAACTGTGTTTGCCATGCATTGTTGTAGTTAATTGTTTGCGACACCCAACCTTAGAGCTTTTTCCAGTTGCATTCTGCATCAATATCACGTTGGGCAGTAATAACTTTCTTCTCAGACTCGATCAAGGCATCGATGACCATTAGGTCTTCTTCGTTTAATGTGAGCTTGATAGGGGTAAGCCTGAGTTTTTTTTTTTTTTTTTTTTTTTTTTGTGTTTAGGTTTCATAGGAAGAGTTGGCCTCTCATGATAAGGAACAAGATTTTTCTTGTGGGTAAGTGCTTAGTTAGGGTTTTCCTCAAACAGAAGTTTTGGGTAGGCTTGGCTAGGTGAGGGTAAGGTTGTTCATGTAGGTGGTAAGGTTAAAGAGGACATAGAAGCGTGTACTTCCATCTTGACAGACGATGTGGTTCCTCCATGAATCATATAGACGCATGATTCTGGAGAACAACATGCACTACGAAATAGGAGTTTTGCTTCTCTTTTGTGCAAACTTGTCTTTGAATGCAGTCTCCCAATACTCTAGAGTGAGAGATGACAGGTTGATAGGTCTCACTTGTAGTAGATGAAACAATACAAATCAATCCTTGTTCAAAATGTGATCTTAAGAGCCTATGAACAACAATACGATGTTAAAAACATGTTGTGGATCACCCTTTGCACAGATAGTAGAGGTAATATTGTGCCAAAATGTTGTTGAAAATACCAATGTCTCTACATAGCTTTAGAAGGAGATCCTATAGTTAAGAGCAAAGAATTTGTCATATCCCTAAATCGGAAAAAGTCTCCCAAAGAATACTGAGACTGTTCATTCAGCTACCTAAGAGAGAGAGAGAGGGAGTTTTTCCACTGTAAACGTCAAAAGATGCAACCCCTTCCTAGGGAGAAAAGAAAATAATATTAACAAGTAGAGAAAGCCTAAACTTTGTACTCATCGAAAAATCTTATCCTCCCTAGCAGTCAAATGCAATGATTTATTGATCATTAAAAGCCTTCAACCTTTCTACATTAGTTAGGAGTAACTATTTGGTAAAGAATACTCAGTTAAGCTATGAGTGGCTTAGTAAAGAATACTCAATTGAGTAACCCAAACTGGTAAGATGCCCAAAGAATACTCAGTTAAATAAAGAGTGACTTGGTAAAGAATAGTCGTTGAGTCATGCGTGACTTAGTAAAGAATACTTGGTTGAGCCAGGAGTAACTTGAGGAAAGAATACTCAAAGGATTAGCCAAGAGTGACCACAAGCCCAAAGAATACTCAGTTAAGCCAAGAGTGACTTGTGTCAAGAATACTCAAGGGGTCGTTAAAAGTGGCTATGAGCCCAAATAATACTCAATGTGTACTTTGTAGCATTAGTCTAGTTGGTTGAACTTAATTATTTTAGTCAAGAACTGGATGTAGTTTGTTGTGACAAATGAACCAGTAGGTGCCCAAAGTGTTAGTACTCTCACAATACTAAAGGATTTGATGAATCCAAGCAAGCCAAAGCAAGCAAGCAAGAAGATGGAAGTGTGTTTTAGGCTTTGTCTTAGTGTGAGTGAGTGTGATTGGTTGTGAAAGAGAACCTATGCATATCTGAGGAGAAATTCACTAGCACATGGTCTAAAATGATTAAATCAAATTATAAAGTATAAGGTAAAACTTTGGTTAAAAGCAGTTTTGGAAAATAAGGCATTGGATGAATATAAGCTAATTTCAGGTTAAGCATAATCAATTTATTTGTGCCTGGACAGAACTGAATTAACTATTTTTTAAAATCTAGTTTGGGTTCTTCTCTTATAAATCTAGTGGGTTTTCAAGTGTGATATATACACATACAAAACAAGAATACAATCTTTGAGCATCACTTGTGAGAACTACTTTGAGAGAATCGTTTTAAGAAAATCTAGAGTTTTTCTTAATCATTTTGAAAGGGGTCTTTTTACTTGAAGAATCTATCTCGACCAAAGTAGTGTGCTACTGGATTTCTTCAAAACTGTGTACAGGCCTTTCTTTCTGCGCCAATCAGGATAATTCTGTAAAATTCTTGAACAATTGTATTGGTTTTGGGCTATAGGAGTTAGCCTTGTGTTTATGCTGAATTGATTGAGAGTTACGGGGAGTAGTTGAGGTTTCTTTATTCTTACAGGGAGTAGGAATTGGTTGATTGATTGTATGTGAAACATTAATTGATTTAGTGGAACTTTCTTTGCTAGTGGTGCAAAGAAGATTGGACGTAGTCCTTGAGGAAGGGTGAACCAGTATAAAATTGATTGTGTCTCTTCTTCATAACCCTTGCCTCACAATCTTGATCTGTTCTTGCGCTGTCTACGGAAACTAATTAGAAATTGATTTGGTTCTGATTAATCTGTGGCTTAACTGAATTACTTACTGGATTGCACTTCTGTTAATTTCTTTACTGATTTAAATTTCAGGTTTAAATTTGTTTTGACTGAGTCTATAACCTCTCTGCATCAAGAAAGCGTGTTCTAATTTTCTGGAGTTATAGCATTTTTAAAATTGTGTTTCAATTTGAGTATATTCTGCAGTATCTGTATCTGTGTTTAATTTAATTTTGAAATTAGTGTGATCAGATCTGTTAATCTAATTTTGTAGTAGTAATTGTGTCTTAAAATTAGATTTTATTCTGGTAGATATTCTCATTTGATATTACTGTGTGAAGTTGTTAGTTCTTCTTTATTTTTTAAATCAATATCAGTATCTGAATTCAGATTTGTGATACTATCTTTGATGTGTTATTGGTGATTGTGAATCTGTGATTGATTGCCTTTATCTTTAGCCATTGCAGAACTGTTGTTTTGTTGTATTGCATTAGACTTGATAATCTTATATAAATTGTCTTCTCTGCCAGAAGAAGAAATCAATTCATTTGTGCTTGAAGTCAATTTATTTTTTGTTGTACCTTATACTCTTGATCATTGAGATTCATTAAAGATTTTCTAGTTGCGAAAAATGTTTTCAGTATTTTAAAATTGCAAAATCTTTCGAAGTTCAATTCACCCCCCTTTTGAACTCAGCCAAATATGTTTTTCACAAAGAATACTCGGTTAAATCAAGAGTGACTTGGTAAAGAATACTTATTGAGCTAAGAGTGACTTAACAAATAATACTTTGTTGAGCCAGGAGTGACTTGGGAAAGAATACTCAAGGGGTTAGCCAAGAGTGGCTACGAGCTCAAAAATATTCAGTTAAGACATGACTGATTGTGTCAAGAATACTTAAAGGGTTATCAAGGAGTGACCACAAGCCCAAAGAACACTTAGTTAAGCCAATAGTGGCTTGTGTCAAGAATACTCAAGGGAACAACCAGGAGTAGCCACAAACCCAAAAAATACTTGAAATACACTTTGCAACATTAGTTTGTCTAGTAGAATTTAATGTTTTGATTGAGAATTTGTTGCGATAGACGAACCAATATATATTGTGGTGTATATTTCTCTCTTCAATAATCTTTTTACATTATATGTCATTATTGATTGTATTAACTGAAGAAGGAGAGTATTATGAAGACAAAAATTTGGAAATTATCTTTTATTCAATTATCACACTTGAGATTTTAATTTGCACCGGTCATGATCTATCAGATACAAGAATTGCAATCTGATCATTTGTTAAAATCAATAAGAAAATGTTATAGATAAATGATTTAGTGAAGTTAGTTAGTTGTGTATGATATGATACATCAGACGAAAGGATTATAGTCTAATCTTTTGATAATTTAAATGATCATCTAAGTACAATTAATCAGATGATATTTGGAAAAAGTTTTTAAACTTGATAAAAATATAATTTAACTCTCTCTACTTATGTTTTCCTTATTTTTAAAGTATAAAAATCATCGAATGATGATTGTTAATCTTTTTCTATTGCATCTTCTTGTTAACCATACCCACAAAAGAAATAACGAATTTCTTTGTTACCCAAATTTTCTTGGCTCCATTCTTATTAGTGTTGGGAGGTTTTTTCTCGTGTTTGCTTTTTACACTAAAGGGTCCATGTTTGTTACCATGAGAAAGAGGACTCTGCAATTGTTTTGAGATCATTTTCTTATAATTTTTTATATTTTGGAGATCATAGCCTAAGTCAAAGTTATCTAACGCATGCCTGGAAGTTCAGAATAAAAGATTTAGAGTTTTATAGTTCTCTAAAAACCTTTCAAAATCATGTTTATTGTATGTTATTTTTCCTTACAGAATTTTCATTTTGTTTGTGTCAGGTGCTATAGCCTGCTTAAGGCAAATTTTGTCTCATCAGCTACAATCTTATCCTTTTTTAGCTTGTCATTTTCAAAAAGTAAGACTTTGAATTTTTGTTTGCTCAAAAATGGATTTACAAGGGCAATGAGTTCCTCATAAGAAAGATCATTTTCATCTTCATGATTAGAAAAAGAGCATTAAGAATTAGAGACTATAATAAAATTAAAGAAAGGCTTAGAGTTTGCCTCTTCGTCTATATCAGCTATTAGATGTAACATCCCATATTTTTCATGTATTAGGAACTTAACTACATAAAATTATAGAATAAATTTGAATATATACAATCATCATGTATTTTGAAATATATTTCTCCATATAAGATTTAATAAAAATATCTTCATAAAATTACAAATAAAACAAAAATAAAATAAAATAAAGTTTCTCCATCAATTCATTTGGAGACTCACACCAACTGTCAAATCCTCTGCTCACGTGTAATACACGATCATTGCAGTTTAAGAAAACAACAAAAAAAAACAACACACAAAAAGAAAGATAAGTTAGAGAGTTTTAAATAATGTATTTTCATAAATTAAATTTCTATCTCAATCAAACAACAATAATTCAATATTTCATAATTCATACAAAGATACTAGGCTCTCTACTTCTAGAAGACTTGTGCATTGAGTTAGACTTAGAGGTTTGCACCTATTATACACAGTCTGTCCTGATCAGTTCCTATTTCAAACCTTAGTTATAGTTCCCATATGCACATGGTTAATCCATATGTCCTATTCCAATCAGCTCATATTTCAAACCTCAGACATGGTCATATAAATCTCCTTCAACTCTTCACTAACTGATATTCTTCATCTATATGAATCCAATGTACCAGTAGAGTCAGGATACCTCCTTAGACAGATCGAATCCCCAAACAATGCACATCCTAATAATCTCAACATGGGTATCTCCTTTCCTGAAGATACTATGTCTCGATCACACACCACATCATTCAAAAATATTGATATTACATCATACTATACATAAACATTCATACCATTCAATTTAAATTCATCCAATTCATATTTAATAAAATAAATAATTACAATATCCATTAAAAAAATATGCAACTAGCTTCCCTTACCCAAATTCACAAGAAAAGTAACTACAATATCTAAAAAAATGTAGAACTAGCATTCCTTACCCAAATTCATGAGGCAAGTAATTACAATATTTATAAAAAAAACATACATCTAACTTCCCTTACCCAAATTCACAAAACAAGTAAATATAATATCTACTAAAAACATTCAAACTAGCTTCCCTTACCTCTATAGGGTAGAGATACTCAAAAACCCTAAAATCACAAGCAAGCCAACTGTGTTCAAGAATCTGATTGGACACTCTTGATCTACTCAACGCTAGGAATCTAGGGGTGACCTCTAATTGTCAATCTGATAACCTATGTGATCACAAATCCAGAGAGGAGGTAGAAAACTTCTAGGAGTGTTATAGAGAGATGGTGGTTTCACAAGAATGAAACTGTATATCTTCTTAAAGAAAGAAAAAGAGTTGGTAGTTTTTATAAACATAATTTCACCCAAAGTCAAAACTTGAGTTTGACTGACCCTCTATGTTCTCCTCATAATTGATCTTCAAGGAGTTCCATATTTCCTTAGCTGACTTTAACATGCATGTCTTCTTGTGTTTATCTTTTGATAGGGCACAGGTTAAAGTGTATCTGACTTTGTTATTGAGTGGCATCTAATTGAACTCAACTTGTGCCTAATCTTGCTCTAGAGTTTTGATATGCGTTGCGGAACGCGTCCCAAATTAAACTAAGAGGCTAGATTTTGCAATATAGTTGACCTAAGTCATTCTTCCAAGGACCACTCGAACGTTCTCAGTCACTAACAATATTAAACAGTAGCACGAGGGGTTGGCAAGTACGACACTTAAACAAAATAAACGAAAAAAAATGATTAAAACAAAATAGAGAAATTCACGTAATAAAAGTCAACCCGACCTCTTTTTGGTTCTCCCAAATCCCTCACTAGTTTCTAAACATAATCCCAATTACATCCATGAGTTAAACAGACTAGAATCCCTGCATCTATTTAATATCCCGACTACTCCACAATTGTGAAGCATTTTATCAAACACCTAGTGTGCCAAACCAATGCAATTGAATGGTGACCAACATCATCGGTTCGACTTGACTCCCGGGAACTCCACAACACATTCTAATCGGACTGTACTCGTCTATTTACAGAGTCAATCCAACCATTAAATCCAACAATCAAATTAAAACAACAAATGAATAAGTAATTGTGAAAACAAATGCAAAATGCAAACCTAAGGATTAATGGAACAGGAGAACCTTCGAGAACCAGATTGAACAAAGCTTTTAGCAACTCATCATCATCGTTGTCATGAACATGAACACAAATAAAAAGCGAATGAACATGAAAGTACAGAAATGAAGAAGAAACAAAGAGAGTCAACGAAAATTGTATTTCCAAAAATGACTAAATGTGTAGTGGTTGCCGTACACAACTCACTACAATATTCAGAGTTTTTCTTGACCTAAGGTGGCCCAGAACCACCTCTATATTGCCCTAATAAACCAAAAAGAAATGCACAGTTTTGATTTCAACTCATTTCGGTGTGAAATTACTAAGTTGTCCTCAGTTGAATATTTCCACTCAAAGTGTTGTCCAGATTCCGTACACAATTTCAAGGCTGATTTCGTCCACTTTAAAGTTCGAATTTGATCTTGAACCCTCTCACAACGTTTGTAGATCTATGAGTTATCTACATAATGACATAAAGAGCAAGTTAATGACATAAAGAGCAAGTTAATATGAGGTTTGTAGCAAAAGTTATAGACAAAATATGAAACATGCTCAAGTTTGAAAATTTTCTAAAAATTTCATCGAATTGAGTCAAACTTTCAATTAAAGACCAATGAGCCCAAATGCATAAAAATGGTCCAAAACTTGTCATTATTCTTATCACCATGCAGTAGGAAAGTGGTTAAAATAAATACGTATCAAGTTTTGATCTCAATGTCTCCTTTGGTTATGATGTACCATAATCGATAGTTTATCAACTTGATGAAGATTTTCATTTTGTCCTTCTAGTACGTGTAATCTTCTCTCAAGAATACTAGGGGTCTTGTGATGGATACTCCTTCAGTTATAATCTATTCTTTCATGTCTGATGTGTTAGATCTTTTTCTCTAAATGTTTCAGACGCTCAACCCTTTAAAGACTTACCTTTCATACGAACCATAGAAAACTTGAAAAAAAAAACACAAGAAGGAAGGGTTGAATTATGATTTTATTTCTTTTCAAACATTTTCCCAAATATTATCTGATATTGATAATTCAGATTATAGTTTATATTAAGGACAGGTGATCTATCAATGATTTTCTTGATAAGGATTGTGTTTGACGATATGTGTCAGATGTAACTTTTATTTTAACGGACTAACTTGTTTAAAAAGAGTTCTCTAACTTAGTTTTTATAACCATTTTTCTTCCTATATTAGTACAAATGATAGTAATGTACAAAGTAAAAGAGATAAAGGAAAGAAGAAGTATGCACTATATTTTTATACTAGTTTGTCTAACACAGAAGACTGCATCAGTTAATCAAAAGATTTAGCTCCACTAAGCAAAATAATGTTGTCAAGTACAACACGAGTTTTCTTTGGGTACATAGTCATTCATGATTAATCCCTTGAATATTGTTTTGAGTTATAGAAACTCCTAGCTAACTCCTTGAATATTATTTGGAACACAAACACTCCTAACTAAAACTAATTATTCTTTGGATTTAGCCATTTCTAGTTAAAATTGAGCATTCTTTAGACCTAGTCACTCCTAGTTAAAATTAAGTATTCTTCAGACCGAGCCGCTCCTAGCAAAAACTGAGTATTTTTTGGAGTCAACAACTATTGGCTAAAACTAAGTATTCTTTTAAACTAAAGCTAAAATTTATTATTCTTTAGACATAACCACTCTTGTACAAAACTAAGTATTTTTTGAATAGCAGCCAATCTTGACCAATAACCGAGTATTCTTTGTCAAATAGTAACTCCTGACTAAGATAAGTAAATTATCTTATTAGTGATCCACATATCACATGGTTGCTCACTAGAGAGAGATAGCGTCTTTTCATGTATATGAGGTTATTCTCTATCTTCTAATTTGTTAAGAGAACATGAACAATGTTCTCTATGAAGCATCTAAAAACACAGAAGTTTGAGCATCATTTTAGCATAGTGTAAGGTGGTCTGCCATATTCTTCTTCTTAGTTAATGGCTTTAGATAGGCGTTGAGGAATATAACCATCGGAAATTCTTTTTTGGCCGTTGAGCAGCTTCTGAACACTTGAATGTTGTTCTTTCTTCTAATGAGCTTGATTGTGAAGGATGTATTAAATGCACTTCATGCAACATTAATTGCTCTTTTCTTCTTTGTGTAATATTCCAGTGGTTGGATGTTTATATCTCTTCTTGGTAATGCACCTTTGCTTGATTTTGTTTAAAGTATAGAGTCATACAAAACATGTAGTATTTATGGAGTTGACAATGCTAGCATCAAGGAGTTGTAGAAGGAAAATAACTTTAACTTTTCATCAAAGAGATCATTGATATGACTGGTGTTTGAATGAATCTTCTTGGTAGACAACAGTAACAAACATTCCCTGTAACGTAGAATAAGCATATATGTGTGTGTGTAGCACAAGGTTAGCTTAATTCTATGTTCATATTGTCTGAGCATATTCATAATTTATTTTTGTAAAAGAACAAACATAGTGTTGTATAGTGTAATAGAAAAATACTTACGTCTTACATAATTTGTTAGTTGAACTGAAAGTATCATCTTACAAATGAAGCGTAACCATATTTTATATTTAGTTGTTTTGAACATTTAATCAAAATCATGGATATTGAATTTTTCTCTAACAATGATTGTTAGTCTTAGTAGAATGTCTAGTCTCTTAATTTCTACAAAGACTAGTACCGTATGAAAAAGTCATCTAAGTGACACTTCACTTTAGTAACAAAAAACATTGTTCATGTATTTTCTTTATTAGTGTAGGTGCATTTCACTAAAGTTAGTTATAATAATTTTAATGTAAAAGTAAAAGCTTGAATCAATAGTTATTGTTAATTGAAAGTTGTTGTTCAACTATTCTAACAGAAAACTGTGAGAGTTAAGGCAGAGTTTATCAAAATAAAAACTTTAAATAGTGGTATATGATCACTATGGATTATCGTAAATATATATTGAAGTTCATTAAATATAAAGAATAGAAAGTACGTTAAGAAAGAAAGAAAAACACATAAAAAAGTAACGTAATTTAAGTGAAGTGATTTTATGGATTCATCTTCAGTGTAATACATACCTTTACAAACACTTTTATGAGTTTAATTTGAGTCACTTGATAACAATATAGAATTCATTGATGAATTAGGTGTTGTCCCTTATTATTTATAGATTTTTTATTGATAAGCTTAACGATTGTATCACTTTTATTTTTTAAATTCCAATTAAATTGAGTACCTAACCATCACAATTGTGTTCTCCTGTATTTGTTTATACATATTTAATATATTTATTTATACATGTTTATTATATTTATTAATTTGTCTATTAAAGTACTAATTATGTTATTAATATTATTAGTATTAAGTTATCAATAATTCTTATTGAATGAAAGAAATTGAAAATTCTAATCTCAATTTTAGTTTTTTTTTTTTTTTAT